>Ga0247757_10000044_pt1 | contig 92182 bp, 109 predicted proteins | sample UWRJL126311R4_FD_180929 | JGI IMG/M metagenome (GOLD analysis project Ga0247757, IMG submission 180929) | Plant litter microbial communities from Arlington Agricultural Research Station in Wisconsin, United States - UWRJ-L126-311R-4 | ecosystem: Environmental > Terrestrial > Plant litter >...
AAAAAAAAAAAAAAAAAAGGGCACTCTGCACATGGTACAATCGATCAGCCTTTGTTAGATATGATACCTTTGCGCTTGTCCTTCGCATTTCCGAAGTACCGCCACCAAAATGCAATCAACTTTGCCGAATCCCATGCCCAGAAAATGTAAGCGAGCAATGTAATCGGCACAGAGAAGACAATAAACCACCAGAATGCGACATTGCCTTGGCCGAAAACCTTGAGATTCATACCGAACACGCTTGTAGAGAACGTGAGGGGTATGAAGAAAGTCGCAAGTAGCGTGAGCTTCTTGACTCGCTCGGTTTGTTCTATTGCTCTCCGCGATTCAAGAACCAAGCTCTTGTTCATTGTGATTTCGATTCCATTCTTACACTTTTCGCATAGCTTGCGAGACTTTTGAAGCAGAGCATTGTAATCATCCATCAAGCCCTTTGGAGAAAATGTCCCAGCAGAACTCGGCTGAGAGGTGACTGATGAACCTTCAGCTTCGCTCGACTTCTCCTTGTCGTCTAGCAGACTTCCTATGCTCGTTGTACTATTCCGTGCAATTTTTGTCCAGGACCGTGTGCTATTCGGCTTGTTACCGTTTGCAGTCGGAAGATCGAATAGAATATCGACGGCCCTGACACAGTTCTCTAGCTGAGACGAATGCCTTTCCAATATCTCAAGGAGAAATTGAAGATTGCTGATGGATCCTTCATAGTCGATCGGAGCCAGTGCATCCACCTCCTTACTGATTTGGGCTTCCATGAGATTCAGGAAATGTGTCTCGGAGAAGGCGGCATGTACGAAAACGGGTATCAGAGCGTGCGAAGGCTCGCTCGCGCAGCGTCTACGCAGATCCACTAGTGCCAAGATTGATTCGTACTCAAGTGGTAAGAGAGATCCGCCTTGAAAAGTATTCGAAACAAAGGGGGCTGTAGGCGTGCGTGCTTGGGAGCTGGTCGGGTCATGATTTGGATACTCAGATGAACCTTGGTACGTGTTACGAACAGTCATTTTAGGGTGATGCTGAATAACTGGGAAGATAGACACATTGCCAGTCAGGCCCACGGTCCATGGTCCGGGCTGTGAAGAGTTTAAATCCCGCCCTTGATCCATCCAGACAAAATCTGTTAGGCAGTCAGATCCGCTCTATATGCTCCAGCCCATTCCTTTGCAAAACTTACTCAGCCACCCATCACCATTTTTTACAATGCATATTGATATCCACTGTTCGCAGACAGAGTATTGGCTGTCTATTGTATAGTACTCGCGAACTATAGAGTCACCACAACATGCTTGCACGCGAAGTTTGCGTTTGTACGCGGCAAGCTCCTCAAGCTGAGTCCTCCGGTGATTGAGCATAGCTTTGGCATCGCTTGGTACCCTAGAAGTGCTGTCCCTGTGAAATATAGAGATTACGCAAAGCTGAATGATATTACTGTACGTACTAACCAGCGAGGGAATGCTGTAGAGTCGACGGTGCGTGGACGTAGCGAAGAAGTCTAGATGACGAAGTATCAACTCAGGGTCCAGCCCGTATTTACTCCCGAGAAGCGACAGCCAAGTAGGTGAAAGGAACCCGCGAACAAACAGAACCTAGACTTGATCTTTCAAGGGACGAAACACAGACCTTAGCTCCGCAATCTGAGCTTGGGTAAAGGAATGCGATCTACCAATATTTGTTTGTCCCAAGTCGTACAGCGCTATCAGATCATGATGCAGAGTGGACGCGGAGAGAAGCTCTGCGGAATTCTGCGACAGCCACTTGGCTAGATCAGAGTAGTTGTTGCCAGGAAACGATGAATTTGGTATGGAGCGCAATGAATGCGCATTGATTGACTGTACGTACTCGTCCGGACTCACTATAGCGAATAAGCATAGTTCATAACACTCTATAGCTGAACGTACGTGCTGGTCTTCCTTTGTTTGGAGATCGCGGGCTTTTAAGAGCGTGCGGTCCTGGTCTTGATCTTGGTGAGGTAGCATTGGACAATGAACGATGTCTCTTATCGTCTTCTTCCCCCTCGGCGCTTTTGGTAGATGATAGCCTCTCATGTCTAAGAGCCATTCTTGCGCGGGTATCCAAGCTACAACATAAGACGAAAAAACGTAGGAGCTACGCGACACACAGACTACTGTTCATACGTCACTCAGCCCGCAGTTAACTTCTCACTCTCTCAATGGACGATACAGTCCTGCTTTGTCTGCAGAGCCGCCTCGGTAGCTTACTGCTCGTTAGCCCACAAGTGAGTTTAAAGGCTGTCCAGGCAGCGTAGATGAGAAACAATGCTCTGATTGGAGTAAAATTATGCGGCAAAGATAAGAAGGTTCGGCAAGCCGAATCGCAGCTTCGGCGCCCCTCTATTACATGCACAGCCCGTAGGACAGGTCACGTCGTATCGTCCCACTTCCGTCCCCACGCTTCGGTTTCTTACTTTTATCCTCCTTGGATATCACCAATAAATCTTCGTCCTCTCTCTTGCCTCGTGCGCCCTGCACTGCCTCACACCACGCCTTCGCGAGATTACATTGCCAATTCTGGCTAGCAAATGTCGCTCAACCGCTTTGGTCAAGTTCGTCGTCATCTCGGATACCCACGGACTTGATTTCAATGAAGAGAATCGCGCAAGTCTTGCCCTACCCGCGGCTGATATTATTCTACATTGCGGGGATTTGACGAACGGCGGGGCGTTAAAGGGCTACGAAAAGGCTATTGCATGGCTCCTTTCCATAGATGCGGAACTAGGACTGGTCATTGCTGGGAACCATGACCTTTCTCTGGACGAGGCGTACGTCATGCGAAAAGCTAAAGATTCACATGATTAATAAGATGCGATGTCTCTTTGGGACCAAAAATTGCACTGGAAACACACGCAGCCTGGTGATACAGAGAGGACTTTTCCAGATGGCTCGTTCCAGGTGGACCCGCTTCTCGGGAATTTGAATCCTCAACCTCATGGTTGCGCCACAAAATCGTTCCCGGTAGTAAATTACGTCAATCCTGTAAATAACACGCTTGCCGTTAATGCAGCGGTCGAAAACAAAGATGGAAAACCGGTACATCCACCTTGGCTTATCACAATGGAACTACTGACAGGCTGCTAAAGAGAAGTGGAATGTTGAGAGCGGACAATTCTTGTGATCACCATGTGGTACGATGATGTGAAGCGTCAGCGCTATTTGGATTGGACAAGATTGTCACACCCCAGCCTCGCGATTCTCTTGTCGGGGGACAACGGTTACGACGGTTTCGCAATCTGACTTTAGCTCGAAGGACTCCATGCGAAGTCGCTACTTTCACAACCATAGCATAGAGGCTAGAAGCTCAACGTTTATCCTATTCTCATCGGCTTACTGTATATGATTTGATCTTGATAAATAACGGAAATCTTCTCTGTACCTGTCAAAGTTGTCACGTGACTGATGCTTCGACTGTGCGCCAATTGATCAGTTTATAGAGGTATAGTTGCATAGCGGAAGTTGTTTGAAGTGCGAGATCAAAAGCTATTTAAAAAGACATGTAAGCCGTATAAAATTAATACATTTTAATTTTATATTTCGGATGTAAATTTGATAAACACTTTAGTTTTGTACTATGTAATGCATGATTATTCGACAATATGCATTTGTTTCAAGCTCAATGACTCGATACGTTAAAGCAGAGTAGTGAAGAAAATGTACTTTCACTTGTGTAGGATAGAAGCATGAATGACCTTGGGGATAAGAAGATAGACTCTGAGTTCCGCTACATATAGCAGCCTCTTGATGCGCGCACGTGATGTTCGGTGGGTGTTGAGCGGTTTAAGCAGCGAATTAAAGGCTTAGGCACAGACTTAATGCTTCTCAGAACGTAACAGGTTGTCACGGATAGCTCGCGTTTCATTATGAGATGTCAAACGTGAGGGTATCTGAAAGCTGTTAAAGGACGACCACTAATAGGTCAGTTACTCGAAAACAACTTTCTTCCCTAATCAGTATGCTAATTCCTTTTCGCCCCTGTAATCCCCTTTTGGTGTTATCCCGCGCGCTACTTGGTTTGTGCGCACGCGTGGGTGCGCGTAGCTTCCCCTATAGCGCGGAACTGCAGGAACAGGATTTGGCTAAATACTTAAAAAATAGAGGCACAGGGCGAAGATGCTTATGCGAATCCGTTGATATATTTAACTACCTTCCAGACTTCAGGCTTCTCACGTGTAAACAACACCAGTGCTGCGTGTTGTCGTGCCACCTCTCTGCTATGACTACGAGATCTCCTTATTCTCCGGTCTATTGATATGTGGTTTAGGGGCTTTAAAAACTCTTGCATTAAGGTCTTAGCCTACACGTACCGTTTTCCAATGTACCGTAGAGATCTTTCAGGAATAAAGTGCGGACACAGTTACGAACTAAAAGGTCTTTGCCGCTTACAAGGAACTACGCGACCTTGCTCTATGAATGAACAGTATAAACATGACGGATGATGGAGGCCGATACAATATCACGTTCTCCGACGAGGCAGACTCGCGGTCAAGGATCAACTCAAAGTCCTTCGACTTATGCTCTTCGAAACAGACGCTCTATCATTCTCTCGTCCACTTACCTCTTTGAAAAACTTCTTATGCTTAGAAGTCCTCGAGCTACTACTAACAGCAATTCTGCATCTACCAAGCCCTGCTAATTTTCTACCAAGGTCGACGTAAATGCTCTTCATAACAGATAAATTTCCCTCGATAGTGTTGTGTAACAACTTGTCCGTTTTCCTATCGGTCTGCCTATAACCCTAAAATACTTGTTCAAACGAGAAGATACTATCGTTTTTCATGAAGACAAAGGGATAAATGGAGCCAAGCTAAAGTTCTTTATCAAGGCACTAAAACACATGCTGATTACTGCTGAATCGTATGCGTTTGACGGAAAGTTCTACCTACAGGAAAAAAACGCAAACTGCGTCTTCCGCACTCAATGCGAAAGAAGCAGTCAACAGAGATCAAATCGCTCCCGTGCTATCCCATTTCGTTCGCAGACACAGAAGTGAAAGATAGATTGAGATAAAGAGGGCATATATTTTGGAGATGTCGTTAGTTAGCGTACGTTGCTTACAATGGACCTAACACAAAGCAAGACACAAATTACGTAGATCTCATGACTAGAACATTGCTCCTTTGCTATACTAAATCAAACCCTCATAGACAAACACGAGGTTTTTAATAGACGTACGTACATATCAAATGATGCATGGGGACCGAACTGCACGGAATCCTGCACATGCTAGACTTGACGACAAATTCATGTCTAAGGAGCCTCCTGCTGAGCTTGTCTTCATGGTCCCAGAAAAATTTTTTGGTTTTGACATCTAAGAAAAGAAATGGGGTAAGTACGCGGCCGACCATCACGCCTCGTACATTCTGCTAACAACTACCAAGTTGACATCGAAGTGGATAATATTTCCAGTATTCACTGGAATAAAAACGCTTTCGAAACTCTTGCCATAGAAGAACAGAGCGAAGAGCTCGTTAACGCTCTTGTCAATAACAAGATTAATGCAGACAAAGCTACGGATACGGTTATGGGTAAAGGAAATGGACTAATTCTCCTTCTACATGGTGGACCTGAAACCTGGAAGACGTTAACAGCGGAAAGTGTAGCTGAAATAGCCGAAAAGCCTCGCTACCGAGTCACATGCGGAGATATTGGCACAGATCCTCGCCAAGTCGAAGAATACCTACAAAAAGTCTTCCACCTAGGGAAGATTTGGGACTGCGTTGTACTTCTTGACGAGGCAGATGTGTTTCTCGAACAACGCACGCTCGCCGACCTAACGCGCAATGCTCTCGTTTCCGTGTTTCTCAGAACCCTCGAGTACTATGACGGCATCCTTATCCTGACCAGTAACCGTGTCGGTACGTTCGATGAAGCATTCAAATCCCGCATCCAGCTCGCGCTACATTACAAGAGGCTCGACCGTGCACAGCGCGAGCACATCTGGACAAATTTTATGGACCGTCTCAAGGAACTCGGCGAGGACTTCAACGAAGTTGAGATCGGAGGCAAAATCAAGCTTCTGTCTGAGTATGAGATGAATGGTCGGCAAATTCGTAACGCCATCACGACGGCACGGCAGCTGGCGCTCTTCCGCAGGACTGCTTTGAGCTGGGACCACTTGGAGCATTCGATCAAGGTGTCTGGTCAATTCGATAAGTACCTAGAGGAGGTTCACAATCAGATCAAGGACGATGACATGGCGCGTGAGGAAGGCTGGAGGTAATGCGCTTTATAGTTAGAGACGTGCTCGATTCCGGCAACTATTCAATTTTGTAGATTTATAGTCTTCCTTTCTTCAATGTTTAGTACCTTATCTAACTTTAAAAAATTAATGTCAAGATAGTAGCAAGATCTGCATATCTCATATATACCTAAGCTGATCCGGCACCTCATTTCGAGGCCACAGGAAAGGCGTTCAGCCTAGAATATCCCACCTTTCCCGATTCTTTCATCCTTCTTCGAAAAGACGTGGAATTTGTATCCCTGAGAAATTAATCGTTCCAGGCGTTCGTTTCGCACTCCATCGCCACCTAGTCCACGCGCCACGTTTATATTATACGAATGCACGTCGGACTCCGTGGAGTATACTTGCCACAGTACTTGCAGCCAATGAGCAATCAAGCGTTTGGCATGCACGCCTCCCATGCAAGTAGTAGTAAGGGGGGCAGTATACGATGGATGGTGGAGGGCATATATTTAATGATGCTGCCGCGACAACAAGGGATCTTGGCACACTGCTACAACAGATGTTGCAAATCGCTCACTGACGTATGCCATGCTCTGTTTATTGACCTGCATCGAACAACACATCGAAACCTACATTTCGATCGCGCTCCAAAAGCAATGCACATCGGCCGCGGAGTAGGTTCCATGATTGTCCTCAACTCCCTGCCGCGGATCTGATGGTGAATCAGACTTGGCTAAAGGCGCATCTGCCGTCAAGCAGCAAATCATAAAACACTCACCAGATCTTAGGGCTGATGACGAGCATTGCCCGTGGAAGGCGTTACTTGCGGGTCCTGACCACCACCCTATAACGACTAGCGCCACACGTGGGCTCTCAGATCATGCTGACTGGCCGCAACACCATCCTTTAGCCACGATCAGGTCCTCAAGGAAAAACAAAAAAGCAGGCACATGAAAGGCCGGACTGCGTGGAGTGATAGAGCAATGCTACTCGCGAGGACCTTTTTGGAGATCGAGGATCGAGAGGACAGGCCAAGGAGGAGGTTCTAGGCGGAGATCAGAGATGCAGTTGCCTATGCAGTGAAGTGGATGAGGCGTGCGTGATGATCTCCTTTGCTCACGCGCCGGCGCCGGATGCTCGGAATGCTCTAGTTCTTTGGGTGATGGGGGCGTGTGCAGATGTGGGTTCGGATGGATCGAGACTGCAGGCGGAGGAGTGTGCATGTGGCATCATACACATGTCTTGAAGGAAAAGGTCAAAATGCGTGTGTCGGGCCGTTTGCCTGTTACCAAGCGCTCATATGCTACAGTACGGGAAGACGCGGCAATGGCATGCCAAGGCCTGTGTGCTTCAAATAGGCCTGTAGAAAGCCATCATGTCTGTTTATAACACTGTAATTTGGCTAATGTTTCGAGATAGAGTGATTTTTTGGGATGCTGCGCCGCTTAGTGGTACGATGAATTTTTCAGGCGGAAATAACAGATACTCGGCCCCATTGGCTGAGCTGTTGGCTCAGCCAGTGGGGCCGAGTAAAGAATAAGGAGAATGAGAATACACAAGGTATATATCCACGACCCTTGATCGGAAGAAGTTTCATAGTACTCAATACTATTAGATAATTTAGTAGATTACAAGGTACCGCAGATGGTACTCCGATACTTAGTCGGAGCCTAAAGATATGCCTCCCCAGAGAATCGCTTGGTCCGATCACCTATCAGCCATTCTACTAGACAACAATATATAATAGTTAAAGTATTTCATATTATAATTCTGATAATAGATACATATTTAGAAGAGTAAGCTAGTGTAGCTCCGCTAGCTCGTTTTTAGTAATTTAAAGTTGATAATATTTCTCAAAAACCTCATTTCCTTCTTTACTATTTTAAACATTACAAAACGGGCTAGACTTAATAGAGTTATAAGTAGATATATGTATTTAATTACATTGAGCGAAGATTTGCAATAAGCTAAGTGAACCGTGTGGAGCGCGGCCCTTTACGACAGAAAAGCTGAGGATCAACAGTCGGGGCCAAGTGTTTAATTAGAGTATATTAACCAAATGTTACCCCCACAGCCCTCGGGTGGGGTCGGAAAACCTGATAGTCATTAGGCTACGATATAATATCGGTAATTCAGCTCTGTCTAACGAAGTTGCAATCTTTATAATGATAATATCTTTATTCAGAAGTACTGAAAGATCTATACATCTGTATCCCACTTTATACTACTCTGCCCGTCGTATTTGATCACGCTATTTCTCAGCATATCCATCCCTCTGCTACAGTAGGGCTCTCTACACCAAACCATTGAGTTATAATATAACAAGTTAAATAAAGCTTACGTACTGTGATATACTTAGGTCTGGGCAGTTTAGTGTGTAAGTTCTATTATTCTTTCGGTAGGCCTGATCTGACTCATCATAGATGCGACCCATCCCCGCGTTCTTCGGTTCTCTTCTTCGCAAACCGATAAAATTATAGATACTCCTTTCAAGCATACGGGAATTAACGATTTTTTTGATATCTTTCAAATAAGAAAAGGCGAAAAGCATCATTCATTGATATGGAACATGAGCTTCGCACCTCGCTTCACGGCGGTACTATGTCCTCTATTTCAATTAACGAGCAACACCTATCGACAAACAGTGGTAAAGAAGGAAAGAGTTTGGGTGTTCTAAGGAGGTCCGATCCTGTACAAAATTTCAAGCATAAAATGGAAATGAATGAAGTCGATTGCATCACTTCGCTTCACGTCGATAATGCACTTTATACTTCAATGTGGGAGCAACGGTGTGAACAAAGAGGGACCCCGCATTTCCTAGAGAGAGCTCTCAGTAAACCTGACAAGAGCGGCTGCGAAATTTTCCAGCGTAAGGTTGTACCTTTCGCAGGCTATAGTAGAGCTTGGGTGCCTTACGTACGGCAACTTCGTTCAGCATTGACAAGTTCATGGCTGAACCTTCTCCTTCCGTTTATTCCCGCTGGATTCGTCGTCAATTATATGCGATGCAGTCCTATCACCATAACTTCCGTCAACTTTATGGCTATGCTACCTTGTGCCGCGCTCATAGCATTTTCGCTGAAAGAAGTAGCGAGCAGACTCGGCGACACATATGGCGGTCTACTAAGTATGACTCTGAGGTAAGTTCCAAATCATCATTGATCAACTTTGAAAGCGAACTGATTGGCACTTAGCAATGTAGTCCAACTGATCACCTCCATCCAGTTGCTCAAGCAACGGCAGGTTGTAGTTCTTCAGGCTTCACTGGCTGGATCTATTCTAACCAATCTACTGCTCATGACAGGGCTTTGCTTCATTATTGGAGGTTTGGGTCGTCCTGAACAATACTTTGATCCGGTCATCGCACAAACAATTAGTGCACTCCTGCTGCTCGTTGTTGTAGGTATTCTTACCACACTCTCATTCCCACATGAGCTTATAATATCTCCCTCTGAGCGGGATTGTAGCCGTCGGGTTGTGTCTTTGTCAAGAGGAGCAGCAGTGATAATATTCTTGTCTTATGCCTTGTACATCATCTCTCAGTATTTCAAGAACGGTTCAAAGTTTTACCCGACTCGCAAAGCTTTGGATCGGACCAACCAGCAGTCAATTGCTGGTTCAAAAGTCTGTGCCAATCTTATAATAGGCACGGGAAATGCAGCAACTATAAGCGGGCCCATTAAGCTTCCATCAGATCCTGCATCTTCCGAGATAATTAATATCGATGACGGGAAGAACCAACCACAGCTCAGCCTATCGGGTGGACTAATATTACTCATAGTCTTTACTATCCTGTTGGCCTTCAACACACAGTTTGCTACCGATAATCTGCAGGGACTACTTCAGCGCACGGGCATTACTCAGACATTCGTGGGGCTGGTGATCGTTCCCATCGTTAGCAGCGATTTCTTATGTTTTGCGGCAGCACAGCGAGATCGATTGGATATTAGTATTGCACTTACATTAGAGCGATGTATGCAGACAGCATTGCTTGTCTTGCCGTGCGTCATCCTGGTGGCCTGGGGCATGGGAGTCAATGAGATGACGTTAGAGTTTGATAGTTTTATCACTGCGGCTCTTGTATTTTCCATACTTCTCGTATCACAGTTTGTTCAAAAGGGGAAGAGTAACTGGTAGGTTCATCTGCCTGTCGCTTGTGCAATTGCTGACGACACAAGGTTGACCGGTGTTTTGCTCGTCAAATTCTATATTATTATCTCGCTAGCGGCACACCTTGTTAAAGAGGAAAAGAAATCAACCCAATGAATAGGAACACAATCTTAGCCAATGGTAAACTCCCTACTCTGGTATCGCTCTGCCAAAACAATAAAGGGGCCGACACCGATTTTCAACGCGAGAGCGCTGTTGTCGCAGTTTCGCGACTCGATCATTGTAACCGCAGATAGGCTGCATGATCTTCGTAGGCTACATTGTAGAAAACAATTTGCTCGTCAGCAGGAGCGCCAGGCCCGCGGTGCTACTTTGGGGTCTGCAATCATAATGAGGTGGGAGGCGGTGACACATGATCGCTACGCCACAGCAGCATGGAGACGATACCTAGCTGAAGGAGGCCTTCACAAGCAATCTAGAGGACGGGCTGGGCGCGGTGGGCATGGGGAGGGCGTGCGGTCGCGGGCTTAGCGGGGTCCCCATAGCAAGGTGGTCCCGGATTAGGGGTTCGGATCTTGACCTAGGAGTGGGTATTAGTGATGGCGAGCCAATGGAATTAGTAAGTGGAGAGGCCGTGTGTGTCCAATTTCTCATTGAATGATGTCGAGGCCCTGACACGGCCAGAGCCGAGGGGGCATGGCAGGCGGGCCTGCAGGAGTGGAGCCGTGTAAGACCGGGCGCGTGGGACGGATTCTCGAAGGAGGTACCGCGGTCCCTCGGGGATACAATGGCGTATACAGCCCTAGTGCCCTGGGCGTGGTGCCGTCTCGAGTACCGTGTGGATACAATAGAGGGGTGTAGGCGAGGTGAAGGAGTTAAAGAGGCCCGCGGTGCCACCCTGGGGCCTGCAATCATGACGAGGGGGAGACGGTGACACATGATCGCCACGCCACGGCAGCATGGAGACGATGCCCAGCTGAGGGAGGCCTTCACGAGCAATCCAGAAGACTGGGCGCGGTGGACGTGGGGAAGGCGTGTGGGCGCGGGCTTGGCGGGGTCCCCACGTGTAGACAGGGGGCGCGCTGATTGGCTCCTTCCTCGCGCTCTGTTTACACCTCTGCATCGCCCCATTGCCTCACGCCTTCCCCCTACGGGCAGCCAGCCGGTCGAAACCAGAGGCGGAGGCGGACTCTGGGACCGGCAAGGAGCCTGCTCTGCGTGCAGGCCATGGCTGGATCTCTCCCATTGCGCTCTTTGCGCTGCCACGGCCTCTCCGACCCTCCCTTCGTGCCCTCGACACCCCCCGTGCCCTAACACGCGGCTCCCCATTCGTCAACTTACCTCTTCCTTCGCTGCCGCCAAGTACGCCCCCTCGGATTGGTATCCGTCCTCGCATTCAATATATAAACCACGATAGAGGCGTCCCGAACCTTGACTCCTTGGCTGTTCTTCGCGACTCTTGTCCTTCCTCATTCTTTCTCCGGTCCTTGGTACCAAGCATCGGCAAAAGCTTCGCCATGGCCCACAAGACGTCCGGCGGCAACGCTGCCTTCCACAACTTCAACAACGACTTTGCCCACATCGAGGACCCCAACGAGCGCCGCCGTCTTGCCCTTGCCGAGATTGACAAGGCTCCCTTCGGCTGGTACCATGTGCGCGCCATCGTCGTCGCCGGCACCGGCTTCTTCACCGACAGCTACGACATCTTCTGCGTGTCGCTGCTCACAATCATGCTGGGAATCGTCTACGAGAACAAGCGCGGTGGTGCCTTGACCACCCCGCAGGATACGGCCATCAAGCTGTCCACCTCTGCCGGCACCGTCATCGGCCAGTTTGGCTTTGGTGCTCTCGCTGACATCGTTGGTCGTAAGAAGATGTACGGTCTGGAGCTGATCCTCATCATCGTTGCGACCCTGGCCCAGGCCCTCGTTGGTCCAGGCCCCGGTACCTCGCTGGTTGGTCTTATCATTTTCTGGCGCGTGCTTATGGGCATTGGTACGGCTTTAACAGACCCCATCACGCTAAATTCCGCCGCTAACCCAATCAGGTATCGGCGGTGACTACCCGCTCTCGAGTATCATTACCTCTGAGTTCGCGACCACAAAATGGCGTGGTGCCATGATGGCGGCTGTCTTCTCCATGCAGGGCTTGGGACAGCTTGGTGGCTCTCTGGTCGCTCTGTGCCTGGTGGCCGGTTTCAAGGACACCCTTAGCGGTGCCAGCAGTTATAGCAAATGCACTGGCGACTGCGCTATTGCTGTCGACAAGATGTGGAGGGCTTTGATTGGTAGGCTCTGATTGCTATAAGCGAATTCGAGTAAGCTAACAGGAACAGGCATCGGTATCGTGCCCGCTGCTGTCGCCCTGTACTACCGTCTCACCATCCCCGAGACGCCCCGCTACACCTTCGATGTCGCCCGCGATGTTGAAAAGGCCAACGCCGATGTGCAGACCTACATCTCTGGTAAGAAAGGAGAGGGCCATCCCGACGAGATCCAGGCTGTCGCCGTTCGCCGTGCCTCTGTCGAGCAGCTCGAGGTGCCCAAGGCCTCCTGGGGCGACTTCTTCCGCTTCTACGGCAGACTCCGCAATGGCAAAATTCTCTTCGGAACCGCCATGTCATGGCTACTACTTGATGTGGCTTTCTATGGTCTCGGTTTGAATCAATCTGTCGTCCTTACGGCCATTGGCTATGCTGGAAAGAAGAATGTCTACGACCAGCTCTACAACCTCGCCGCCGGTGGCGCCATCCTCACCTGTGCGGGCGCCCTTCCCGGCTACTGGCTCGCCGTGGTCACCATCGACACTGTCGGCCGCAAGACGCTCCAACTCATCGGCTTCACGTTCCTCACTATCCTCTTTATCGTCTGGGGTTTCGCATACCATCACCTCAGCAGCCACGCTATGCTTGGCATCTATGTCCTCATCCAGCTCTTCTTCAACTGGGGCCCCAACACAACCACCTTCATCGTCCCCGGCGAGTGCTTCCCTACGCGCTACCGCTCCACCTCGCACGGCATCTCTGCCGGCTCCGGAAAAATCGGGTCCATCATCGCCCAGGGCGCCATTGCTCCACTGCGCACACGCGGCGCGACGAAGACCAGCGCCTCGCCCTGGCTCAACCACGTCATGCAGATCTTCGCCGCTTTCATGTTCGCGGGCATTTGGACGACGCTGCTCATCCCGGAGACGAAGCGCAGGACGCTTGAGGATCTAGCCATGGATTGGGACATGGGTGGCGAGAGCATCACGGGCGCGCCCATCGCCCCCAAGGGGGCCGATGCGGGGAGCGAAGAAGCTGGGTCGGGAGCGGAGCACAAGTAAAGAAAAAGGTGTAGCGGGATGAGACGAGCCCCCCTATGAAGGGCGTTCGTTTCTTTTTTTCCCCGTTGAGATATTCGCTCCTAGTATACTCGTAATTCGGTGGGCATACCCTGGTCGTTGGGAGAGAATGTACTTTTATTTTTCAACCGCTGAAAACGTTGAGCGTTTTGACGAGGGGCGTTGTGTATGTGTGTGTGACTTGTGAAAAATTTCTGAAATATTTATAACCTAATGTATCATGCTCATGCTGTAGATTTACCCATGCGTAGAGAGTGTTCTTGTAGAGGGTGTTCTTAGGTGGAAAGAATACTTAGCTCTCAAAAGGAGAGGTCAGGGATTTTGTGGGGTGTTACGTGTACTTTGTGAGGGTGGTCGATCTCTACTAATGTTGATGTGAAAACTTGGTGTGAATACTCGTTCTCACTGCAGGAAAAGCCCCTTAACGAATTAGGCAAGTAACGTCACTTATCTGAGCGAGTGTACTTTTTTGCAGACCAAAGTGCCCACTGGGACACTGCTACCTATAGACTTTTCCCCCATGCTCCACTATAATTTGATATCCCATCGTGTGGTATTGACTGACAGATAATCATGCTAATTGGTTACAGCCTGAGACTCTACAATAGGTTTAAAATCCTCTAGGAAAGCCCAAAGCATCTTGTTTCTCCATCCTTGACGTTTCCATTCATTTGCATACTTTGGCGAAAGGTCTGCCGTTTGTAGCGTACTCGCGTCATGGGCAAACAGAAATAGCACATTGTCTTTCCCATCTGCTTCTTGTGCTTTGTAGATCGACTCCACAGCTTGGGGGATATTCTCACCTATCGCCGGCGAGAAAAAAGGCTCGTTCATGGATCTTCCCCTGCTTTCTTGCAATGATTGGAACAAACTTCCAGGACATGCTGACCTCAGAAAGAGCGGGTCGGAGCCAATTCCATCGGGCAAGTGTAGATAGCGGGAGGGCCGAATTTGGCTACTGTGATGGCAGATATCTCCTCCTAGAAAAATGAAACTGTCTTCTTCGCCTTCACTTCTTGTTGTTCGAACAAGCGCACACAAATGCTCTCTCGTATGCCCCGGTGTGTAGAGCAGATAAAACGACCCATCACCAAAATAATCAAAAGCTGGAAACTCTCCCACCCTCAAGCCGGACGTCTCAAATTTCTGTTCTGAGATCTCGCAAAGCTTTCGCCCCCTCCAAGCACTTTCTGGAACTGCACCCTCCGGGTTCGTAGGGTATCCTGGCACGTAGGCTTCCTGGAAACCAGGTCCAACGACGAGGTCGACTGTTCCAGGAAGCATCGTCATGTCTCCAATATGATCCCAGTGCGAATGGCTCCACACTACTGCCTCGATTTCGTCCAACTGTACGCCCGCCGCTTCTAAATTCTCTCGTACGCCTTTCCCTTCAAACTGGATATCCAATCCTAAACTGTCAACCATGGCGACCAAATCGGGGGTGGATACCTCCCTCCAATTTTTCGGCACGCCAAGATCAAAAAGCACTTTCCGCCCATCCGAGGCTTCGATGAGGTATACCCATGCTGGCAATGTCGGGAAGTATTCGAAGTTTGGAACGGGAGGGGTTAAGAAAACGGAGCTTTTGATGTTGTTCATGCGAACGCCTGAATCGATGATCCGAATTTTGGCTATAGATCTAGTATTTGCGGATGCAGAATAGGGTGGGGCCAGGATCTGAGTCGGCGACATCGTGGGCATGAAATACAATTCTGTCTGTTGCTCTGTTGGAAAAATTTATCTCACGAGTACATGCGAATCTGTAAAACTGGTTTGGCTGATTGTTTCGTTCCTTTTATAATCATCTCGGTGGAACTCCGCCAATGTCGGTATTATATTGAATGTAGTTGCTCTGTATCAGCCTTCGTTACATGTATAGTATGAGCAGATTAGGAAATTTGTGCTAGCGTGCATATCAGGTTTCTAATAATGGGCTCTGGCATTATTAATCGTCTTCGTAAGCGACGTGTTTCACTGGTCATCAGGCCACCCCACCAAAAAGGTGCGTCTTTCTTACAACAATCGCGATGCCATCCACGCGGAATACTCAGAAGCACTGAACAGAAGGCATATTGAATCTGTTAAGGCAAGTAATTCAAACAAAATAAATTCCATGTAACCGAAAAGCAGCAAGATTATAATGGGCTTCATCCAGATTATCGTAGATTGTATGATATCTATGATAATAATAAGTGAGAGGTAAGCTTATGCAAATCCTTCTACATTTGCAGTACCTCCTGTTTGCTACTTTGATAGTAGAGTGCAGTTCCTCCTGAGGAGCATGGCAGGCTTTGTCCTGGTCTCCAAACCCCAGCTTCGTCTGGCTGTTGCGCTTAATTTGTCGAAGATTTGTGACGGCGCTTTGGAGGTGGATGAGAGATTGGAACTGATGCTCTAAGTTGGTAGGTGAGGTAAGTGAAGATGAGCGAAATGTACTCCTAAATAACGATGTTGGCGCGTATGACCGCTTTCTAGCTGGATATCATTCTAGTTTATGCAATAAAGGCATGCAACACGAAAGTTGTTGCAAAGCAAACGTTTACAGTTACAATAGTATATGTAGCGCTTCGGCCCCACCACACTACTAAACTTATATCCCCCTCAAAAGTAATTTTACCCTTAAACAAATAGCATAGATGATATGATGGGATTGGTTAAGCCACTTGTCATGCTTAAGCTCGTCGCTCGGTTGTGTCACATTCTGCCCCTCTTGTAAGAACCTGGACTCCTCCCCAACGTCCATCTGCAGAAAGGCGACGACCTGAAGATTGTTCACGATTAGTCCCATAAGGGTCCATTCCCTGCCCCGCATTGAGATTTGGGTCCAGTACTGTCTAACCGCTCTCTTTATCGCTGAAGGAAATAAGATAGATTGTTACAGGCCTTGCGCTCCCTGCGGTACTGTATCACTGGACAATGGGTAAGAAGTAAATCCCGACTTAGACTTATATAGTAACAATGTAGGCAGAAGTAGCTAGGCTGCGTTAACCCCAAGAATTCCAAGGAAGAACTTTCATCTGGAATGGGGACGATGTCTGCGTCGGTCCGCAATACAGAGATTCCTTCATGCTTAGAAATAATAGCTGGGCACGATGTTCGTTTGAAGTTATAATAATGTCGAAGGCAGTGGTGGGGGGGCCTTGTATGGCACAATGCTTCGTAGTGATCACACCCACACAACACACATCTAGGCTGTGACACGTTAGTAATAATATTCAGGATATCTTGCTCAGCTAGCTGTGCAGTTTTTAGTAAGAGGTAAGAAGTCGAAAGTAAGCCCTGCTATACTAAAGTCAATTATCTAGTTTCTCCGCCAGGTTTTCGATATAGATAGTCTAAGACGATGGGCTAAGTATGCCTTGAAGAAGAATGGTTTTTCATGTAGGATGTCCAGGGGAGTGTTTTAGACGAGGTCCTTTTCCGGTATCTACATTATATTAAGGGATCTGGATCCATCTAGCAGGCACATGGGCAGTGTACAGAGAAAGAGCTGCAGCGATACGACGCGTGCTCCGTCTTCGACCTCAATAAATTGCACTACTTCATCGACCCGCGTTCCGCCATCGTCAATTAGTTCGTCATCCTCATGGACACGTTTGTCGTCGAGTATCTCTTCTTCGGTTTCAACCCGCGCTTCATCTTCTTCGTCCAGCTCTTCTGTACCGAGCAGTGCCTCATCCTCTACGAGTTCCTGCTCGCCCACAACTGAGGTCACGACTAAGGCTGTCACTTCGACTACGACTACTACGACGTATGAAATTGTACAAACTGAGGTTACTGAGATCGAAACGTTGACTACTTCCTTCATTGAATCAATAACTATCACTTACGACACAAGTACCGCTACTGCTGATGTAGTCACGATCACGGATACTGAGTAAGCTCGAATTTCCTATCATTTATACGTAATACTAACGCCCACCCAGGACGTCCACCACCACTATCTGTCCCACCACAACAATCGTACCGCAATGTGTGGAAGCGCGCCTTCTATCGACATCAATCACATCAATCACGCCTGACAGCTCCTGTGCCCCAATTCTGTCGGTCACGACCACAACTGCTTGGGTTACCTTAACCGTCACCGCAACTGTAGCAACCTCAACCACAACCGCCGAAGTCATTATCACAACAACAGGAATCACAACTGAAAGCATACTCGCAACCATCACCATCACACTAACAACCACAAGAACTACCACCGCGCTCGCAACCGCATCCTCCTGTCCCTGCACTGCCCCTCCTAAACCTGCAATAACCAATGCATAAACACCCTCACGGACCCCAACAATTGCGGCGCCTGCGGCAACATGTGCGCTACCGGCGGCTGCACAAAGGGCCTGTGCTCCAACCCTCGCTGCGCCGGGTCCTCCTGCGGTAATTACATTTACTGCGGCTCTGGCTGGATCTGCGGGGCGTTGAATGGTGGTGGTGGACTGTGTGTCTCGCGCAGCACGTCGTGCGGGTTGCCGGCTTGCAATGTGAATAAGGACTGTGGAGCCAACCAGCTCTGTGTTATAGATACTTGCTTCAGGGGTGGAGGTGGTATCTGCGTTACGGTTAAGAGTAATTGTGCGAAAAATGCGTTGCCGAAGATGTTGTTTGTAAGAGGCGCGGGTAAGGGCGACACAGTCATAGGGTAGGGGAATAAGTAGCATGTGAAAATTGTTGAAAAATGTGATTGTACATTCTAATATTATTATATTATACCAGAAAGAATGATAGTGTTATGACTAGATGGAAAAGGTAAGAAGGAGGTAAAAAAGTGTGAGAACCAAAAGTATGTCCGAACATAACTTTGCCACGAGAATATTCTACATACGCGTCACGACGAAAAGGACTCTTAAAGGGTGGCAGACATGCATGGTTAGAATTAGATAGTCATACACACTCTTCCTCCCCTTCAACGTCGCAATATTAGTTCAGAATTATTTATATATCCACAACCTTAGGTTCTACACTCGAGCTTATCTCAACACAGTTCCAGCTGGCTTACGCTAGGAATCTAGGCCTTGCTCACAGAAGGAATCTGCTAGGCCTACAGGGCCCAGCCTAAATACACGCTTCACGTCCCTTACATAGAGGTGGGCAGAAGCTGAACAAGCCTCATACATCGGTTAGACTGCTTATCACATAGTGCTCGGCGCGTCTTCGTACCCCCTAGGAGGTTCACATGTATATAATTACTGAGGACTAATTACTACTACTACTCAATACAGTTCCATATAAATTTATCATCTCATGCAGATGATCATGTCTTCTGGGAAAAGTATCATTGTACTGTAGGTAACGGGCTGTTAGACACAACACTCTGGGATGATAATCAGTAGATAAACAGGTATTCGATTGATTACGCGCTTCTAGGTAAAGGTGGTCCAAACTGTATATTCCTTACCGCAAACGGTAAATGATAGATCTATCTCCATCATAGCGTAGTATACCAATGGCGGCAGACTAAACTCGGCTACGAGAGGATATTTTTGTTTACAGTAAATACTATAGGTATAGATCATTTCTCATTCCAATCCGCAACGCCCACACATCATCTCGGGTTAGGCAAGGACATGTTGGGCATGAAGTGGGCCATCGCTAAAAATTATATGGCAGTCATGGATATCACCCTAAAGTGCCGCTGTATCGTTCTACCCCTTTGTCCTAGACTACATGGTGTCGACATTGTCGCGCTCCTCGACAGTGCAGGGGCTTATAGACACTTGCTGATGTTGTCGTCGCCTCTAGAAAACAGTGTCCTCGTTCCAGCAGACCTCCCGTCCTCAATTGATTAAATATAACTACTTTGCCATCAGCAGGCAATTTTGCGCAGAACACGACCCCCAGAAGCGTTCTCCGAAGGAAGTTTTACCACTGTATTTGAAATAATAAGAACAGGATTAGTTTAATATGCTTACGTCGGCAGAAATCGAATCTGTCGTAAAGAAAGTCCAAAGAGCACATTAATTACCTTCTTGCCTCTCATGGCTACACTTATTATACTTGTCAATGCTCATGGATTAACAGCACGATCCTTGGGGTCACAAAGGCGTGACACTAAGACAAGGTGTGATCACCCATTTGGCCACATGGCTACAAATTATCTGAAAAGTCTCTCAGGCACTCTAACTGTTTGCTGCTCAGAGTGGTTCTTGGAAAGAATGCTTTGGCATTTGATGTGTCCCGCATTGGGCACTAGAATCAAAATCTCGGTTTCACATGACTACATGGGCTCTGGTACGCAAATTCTTGAGATTTGGTGAAACATGAGGTACGTATCGATAGCCAGGGTCGGTTTCCCTGATCGCTAGTAACCATTTGCAAGAGGCTCAACCACACTAGCTTACAAATTTACAACCATAAACACAAAAATTAAAATTGCGCAACTGAGCGTACTCATTCTCAAAAACCAGCCGAGTAGCTGAAAGAAACTCCCCTGCAGCATCATCTCCAACGTAAAGATGCAATCGGACTCTCCTGACCAATATCTCTATGTCACTCGTATCTACGGCCCTTGGGCCGAATCCGACAACTACACCACAAACAACTTGCCAAATATCTCCACTTCCGGCACGCTCGTCAATGTGGTGGATGATGTCGACAAGGCGATTGCTGTTATGCGCGCCTGCAAACAGAAAACCCAGACCGCTCTGAGCAACATGTCAGAGCTTCGTTTCCTCGATGAACTAGACATCAACAAGTCCGCTCTTCCAAATATTGTCGACGGCTACGCCAGCTTGAAAGACAGAACCAAGCTCGTGATGATGGTTCTCATCAAGAGGGTCAAGATCAGGGACGCGAAAGACGAGGAGCTGACCGAGTTTCTCCTGCCTATAGCACCAGCTCCCATGACCGACAACTAGCGACACATGGCGAGCTGGCCTGGACAGGTTCCAAACGATTGGTTGTAACACTCGTTGGAGCCTGGAATTCTCCGAGGATTGGATAAAGGATGATCGCCAAAGAATTCTATCCGCTCTGAGACCTAAGTAGCAAATAAAAAGATGCCCTTTAGTATCCTAAAGAGTATCTCTTCTACTTGACAACTTCATGTATGGTTATGAGGAGCTCAAGTGATGTGATGTACTCTTCTACGAGAACCCCCCAACCCAGTACCTTGTACATCTAACCCTATAGATCAATATCACTAAGAAAGACTCAAGAACTGCATTAAAGTATTAACATTACTCAAGCACTCAAATCCATCTAAGCCACGTGACCCCAACTCATCCAGCCCTAACCTAGTTTGTCATTTCATCTCCGCATCCGCCCATACCACCAACCAGGCCATCAACTCCTTCGGGTGGCCTTGCATCTCAACATCAACACCTCACCCCGTGAACCCGTACGCCACCTACCATCAACTGTCTACCGAATCCGACAAACTCAGCCTCGTCGTCATTGGACCCTTGGCACGGCGAACAAGAGCAATCGAAGGCGGAACATGACCGTTAAAATAAAAAAAGGGTATATTCAAGAGACGTATGTTGGAGCATCCAGCCCGCGCATACGTAGATACATAGGTGCATAATCATAAATCGTAAAAACGATAAGAAAAAATTCTCCGCAGATGCTGTTTGCAGCCAAGCTGCCATGCCACCAGATAAGCAGCCGGCGCATCACGCGCGCCGCTGAGGGCCAAGAAAAGCTTACATGCACTCCTCCCACTCTCAACTCGTTTACCCTCCCCTACAACGTCTGCTTCCCCTGCGTCTCGATACGCAGGAAGAGCATGCTAACGAACGCCGCGAGGATCAATCCTCCGGACGCATAGATTGGCGCCTTAGGATTCGAATTGCCGGCATTGACGGCAACGATGGGCGCACACAGCCCTGCGAGACGGTTGAGAAAACTGGAGATGCCGGAGCCAGTGCCGCGATTGGGCGCGGGGATCACTTCGGGAGTGTAGGCGTACAGCACGCCATACATGATCTGCTGGAAGCAGGCTTCGAGGCACGAGAAGGCGAGCTGGAAGTTAGAGGAGCTGGAGAGCGTGAACAGGAAGACGAAGACGCCGGTCAAGCAAGTGCCGACGCACATGGTCTTCCTACGACCAACGTGCGGGATGTTGACAGCGTAGTAGGCTATGATGGAGCCCGGGCAGCCGCAGATGGAGGTGAAGACGTAGTTGCGGTACGTGACTCCGGGGGAATTTGGCTGCCCACCCCCGGAGTTGGCTAGGTATTGAGGCAAGAAGGCGTTGAACAAAGGATAACCCATGCCAATGGTTGCCCACTCAAACCAAAGGAGGACCATAGTAAAACCCAGCGCTTTCGTCTTAAAGAGAGGGCCAATGCGCTGGGTGGAAAACTTGCCAAGAGAGTTCTTGATGATCTGGGTGGTGCTCATCTTCATCTCCTCTACATTTTCGGCCCGTCCGCCAATTGCATCGAGAATGTCTTCAGTTAACCATGTCTGGGTTTTGTTGTAGTACGCAATTCCGTGTACCGATGCAACCGCCTCGGACTGGCGACCACGCGAAAGAAGGTACTTTGGGGATTCGAAGAGATGAAAGAAGAAAAAGCGGGCAATGAACATGCAGAAGGTCAGAGCACCCAGCGTGAGTATCAGGTAGCGCCAGCCCCAGTTCTGGTCCTTCGTGCATGGGTTTGCATTGGCAGGGCAGGAGTAGTTCGGTATGAAAGCCCATGCAACTGATGTTGATTAGAACGCTGTTTCTCTTCCAAAGACGAAATTGACTTACGTAGCGACGAGACGAGTTGACCAAATGACCAGAAAGCCGAAAGCAATGTCAGGAGGTTTCCATTGGCTCCGGGAAGAAACTCCAAGAAGAGGGCTCCATCGACAGGAAGATTGCCTCCGACCCCCAAGCCGAGGCAGGCATACAATGCGCAAGCACCTAGCGTAAGAAGTTAGTATTAATCCAGGAGATTGGTTTAAAAAGTGGAGCCTACCAATCCAGTTCGGAGCGCCACCAGAAGCAAGCCCAAAGATCCCAGCAAATAGGAGCGTGAAGTTGAAGGCAAGACGGCGCCCGACCACATCGGATGCAATGCCCCAGAAGCTGGCGCCGATGCAAAGACCGAGGAATAGTGATAATGTGGTGTAGCGAACTTCGTTCTCACTGACACCGAACTCCGCGGACAAGGACGGTAGTGTGAGGGCGATGCCCTGAAGCCAAAGGCTAGTACAACGTCAGCAGGGGCGAATCGTAATCTTTACCAGTGTACTTACTTATCAGCCAGCCAACCACAACCGCACAAAAAGAAGAGCTGCCATTGGTATCGGCCCATTCCCATGTCGGCAATTGCCCTGTTAATGACTTTTGCCTTCACTGCACGAGGTTAACCTGGGGCGCTGGAAAGCTCTTAGGTTAGTAAAAACTCACGATCATAGGCGGACTTGGTATCAGAAGCAGCAAGATCAGTCTCAACTTCTCGTCTTAGTTCTTCTAACGTCAATCCTCTCGAAGTACCGGCTTCGATGCTGCCGTTGTTGGTGTGGGCATCGCTATCATTACCTATACTCTTGTCATCCTTCTCCTTGTCTTCAGCTGGCGATGAAGATGGGTCTGCGATTGGCTGGTTGCGTTGCGAAGCTATCGAGTTGCGATGGTGAGCTTGGTCGAGCTGGACGAGCGTGCCTGGAAAATCGGCACGGTCGTGCTTCTTAAATGGGTTAAGAATCGGCATTTTGGCGCGATGGGATCGAATTAGTGGTGGTTCGCGAGCAGCATTCAAAGTCGTGCGTGAAAAGCAGAAGTGGCGGAGAGCTGCAATGGGAAGTTGTCGCAAGGGACGAAGTCACAAGGGACGAAGTCGCGTCGGCGTGTACTTGTTGGTTCGCAAGGGGCAGTTTGTCGCTATGGACGGTGTCGAAGGCTCAGCACACGGTCACCGCAAAGAGATGCTTGTGAGGCTGCTGAGACTCGCGGAAAACTGGTGAGGATTGTATTGGCGCAGTTACTGGAGGCCTGGGGTCCCGGGGCCAAAAAGAGAAGCGAAGAGATGCACGCGACATGAAAGTAAGGCGGGCTATGGGCAAACATATAGTTTTGAGCAAGACTGATGTACGAGTGGGCGATTGTTGCTGAGATTGGATGGCCTTACCGCAAATCTTTTGGTTCGGCGTCTTATGACGTAGGCGACCCGCACCCGCGAACAAGCGCAGCACGCTTCTCCATTGGTCTAGCGATTCTCTTACCCCATTTTTTGCACTACTCTGCTGCCCGCGTGCCGAACGGCCGCCATGGACGAATCTGCCACGGGCACACTGGGACGTTTTACCCCATGATGCTGGCTGTCAACCGTGATCGCGGTGCCACGACGGAGCAAGCCGAAAGCTGCCCATGGTCTTATTGCCTCGTGTTATGCAATACGATATCCATCGGACGTCGCTGCCGCTTAACTTTTCTCCCCACATCTTCGCAGAATCTGCCAAGGGCCGAAACCTCACCGGACTTCCGTCCCACTTCGCCATAGTCGAAAGCACATGATTCGGGTCACGGGCGGGGGACGCAGAAAGGGGAAACGTGACCGTATGAGGAATAAAGCTCCCCAAGATTGATTCATCATAGACAAACTCGCTGGAGTAGTCGCACCTCGACGTCGATCCATCCTCTTGGGAGATATGTTTACCACCCTTCGGATCTAGGATCGACCCATGAGGTCTCGTGTCCATCTTGCAGTGCCTTAGGTGCGATTCTGTGCGGACCCTAACAATTCGATGCTTGATGAATGTGGGGCGTTTGACCCAGTATCTTACGATTGCATATCTGTCCTCTGCTTGGTAGATCACTCGGTAGCGACTGGAAAATTTGTACGCATACGCTTGTTTACTGGAGGGAGAGACGCTTGTTGATGCCACAAACTTATTCTGTAGGTGGAGCAATGTTCTCACTATTTTTCTGTCTCACGGGTATTAGACATATATCCTCTTATAATTTAGCTAAATTAAAAACTTGACAGGACACTCCCATTGATGTTGATGAGACTTTTGTCTAACTTATCAATGGACACTACCAAGTTAGCAGCGATGGCTGAGGTGGACGATCCGCACAAAACGCGGGTAGAGGATCGTGTATAGCCTTTGCGAGTACCTGTTCGGTATAGGGGACCGCCGTAGTGATCTAATAAATTATGCAATCGTGCGATTGGCCGAAACGAAGGATGCGACCTACGGCCTGGAGCCACCTGCTCTCCGATATGAACAGTGTGAATGCTAGGTGGTGGCAATACCTTTGCGGATTCAAAACTGGTCGCTTGGCTGTATGATAGTACGAGTACTTGTATGTCGTCGCTAAGGTCGTTCAACGACGCAGACGGGCTCCAGTGGTTCGGAGGCCGGTTTAAGCACCTCTATAAATGCCCCTTTTGCCCTTGAGTCAACCGTCCAGTCATGGCTTCTACCTGTATGCCGCAAATTTTGGGGGCTATAGTGACGACTTACTACTCAGTAGGGTGTGAACAAAACACAAAGTGCTTCTTGTCTTATCGCAGGACCACATCGCATGCCAGGGCACACAGGATTTGTGAGAGTACCTAAGCGCGAAATAGCGTCTCTACCCTAATCTCCCCTACTATTCATAGCTTATCTGATTAAAACTATTCAGAAACCTGCTCTAAGGACCACATTGATTACCGTACCTTCTCGATTTTGTTTTCTAAGAATTACCAAACTAGAGAGATAATGAATCTCTTATAAGCCGTTAGCTAATGTTAGTGTCCCATACATGTAGCTTTGGAGTTTTTCCCATAGCCACTTAGTGCGCCTCGCACCGAGACTCATGTTAGCCGCGAAAATGTTTCAGTAACAAAAGTATTGCTCTAATCGTGCTTGGTTTAAAATCTTTTCTGCTCGTTACAAGAGCTTTCACAAGCCGTTGAAATCATTTGAAAAGTGGACCTGGTGAGACACATTGTCACGTGCTGAAAAGTATCCAACAATCATGTGACGTATCCATATTCGTCTGTGACATACCTGCTTAAGTATCAGATGAAGAATACTTTGAGCCCTGCTGTTCTCTTTGCCTCCCCTGATATGCTTTCAGATTCTCTGATGATAATTCACATTAACCGCTAATATGAATACGCACAGACCAAGGGGGATGCGGGGATAGCCTCGGCTCTAGCCCTGAACCTTCAACTGACGCCAGCAGAGCAACTTAATTGCTCGTATCAAATACGACTCGACTCAGCTTACGATGTAGCCATCTTTTCATAAGAGGAGCGATTCTTATAATCCTGAGAACACTGTCTGTCATCTTCTTGTAGCAATCCCCACATAAATCTTTGCGATGGTAAACCCAACTTACGGCAGCACGCTTCCATGGGCAGAGCCTAGTTGGTAGGCGCCATTACTGGACCATACTTCAGACTACACTAACATGCCCTAGGTGTAATGGCCGGCCAAGCCCGTACTATAAAGAGAGCCATAGGAAGCTCCGCGACGCTGTGAAGATATGGTGCGAAGAGGTATGCGTTCTTACAAAAACTTTCGCCCCCATCGTGACCAACTATAATGGTATCACACGATTTATCGAAACATGCTTGGATAGTCTGGTTGATGAATATTAACACCCGCAGCATATCACTCCCTATACTGATGAATGGCTCGAAGCTGGCGCTGTTCCTCCTGAAATATACACGAAGTGTGCGGAGGCTGGTTTCCTTGTCCCTATCGCAGCCGGGAAATCCATACCTCAAGAATGGTCGCACTATCCCATCATCGGCGGAATCAAGCCTGAAGAATGGGATGGATTCCATGACCTCGTCCTCTGGGATCAGCTACTGGGCAGTGGCGGCCTCGCCTCGGTCTTCATTGGCCTAGTAGTGGGGGCGCCTCCCTTGTTAAAATTCGCAAGCAAACAGTTGCAAGACAAGATCTTCCCTGAGATCTTGGGTGGACAGAAGAAGATCTGCCTAGCAATCACAGAACCTGCAGCAGGGTCGGATGTGCGCAATCTCACGACTACGGCGGAAAAGACTGCAGACGGAAAATACTACATCGTCAACGGAGAAAAGAAGTGGATTACGAATGGGATAACTTCGGATTATTTTATGACTGCCGTTCGGACTGGAGGCCCTGGCGCAGACGGCATATCCATGCTGCTCATCCCCCGCTCTGAAGGTCTTCGCACGAGAAAGATCGATGTGATTGCCGGCCCTCTCTCTGCTACGACATACGTCACCTTCGAAGATGTCAAAGTGCCGGTGGAATATCTCATCGGAAAGGAAGGTCACGGTTTCCGCCAGACGATGGTGAACTTCAACCACGAAAGATTGTGGGTTGCATTTCAAGCTATCCGTGGTTGCAGGATTGCGATTCACGACGCGTTCCAGTGGGCGCTCAAACGCGAAGCGTTCAATAAGAAGCTTATTGAGCAACCTGTGGTCAGAAATAAGTTCGGAAATTGCGGAAGGCAGATCGAGGCCTTGCAGGCTTGGACTGAGCAAATTGTTTACGAGTTAGGGAATCTGAGCGATGAGGATGGTGCACGAATCCTAGGAGGTACGACTGCGCTGTTGAAAGTCGAAGCTGGCATGGTCTGCAAGTATGTAGCGGAAGAATGTTTGAAGATTATGGGCGGGTGAGTATTTTGAACGAACATACTCGCAATATTCTAACGACTCTAGACTTGGTCTTACTAAAACTGGACAAGGTGCCAGGATCGAAGCTTTCTATCGTAGCGTTCCTAGCTTTATAGTTCCCGGTACGTGTTCTATGGTCTTACTAGAGCTTAATTTCTAATTTACATAGGTGGATCCGAGGATGTTTTGATTGATCTTGGAGTGCGTGAAGCACTGAAGCTGCACACACAAGCAGAAAAGGCAAAGTCTAAGCTATGACACCTCAATTCGTATATTTCTTCTGTCCTCTCTATGGTGCTTGCTTGCAGGATATTTTTCTATCTGATCATCTGACGCACTAAGTTCCAAACCCCTGCTAAGCTGCTCAACCTATGCAGAAAAACAATATTATATAGCCTCATTCATCTCTCAATGTCTTTCTAGAGCGTGCTGGATTAGACTGCCTCCTGCCAGTCTACTGCTTCCCTCACGATCCAAAATATAATTTGCATGTATCTCCCTTCTTACTCCTCAAGACACAGAATTTCATCCTCATTGGCTGGTTTACTATACAACTACGGGTAACCCTGCGTGGACACCACAGCATCGGATTGCCGTGCTCGGAGAGAGGCTAAATGATCCTTTGCTTCTTTTAGGGACTTACATTTATGAGCTTGTGATGTCCTAGGAGGATTGGTACTTTGTGCTACGTTGAAGAACCACCCATGGGCATTTCTATCTTTCTCAACCGCACAGTGCATGATAGAGAAGCGAGTTGCGGTTATTTTCTTCGTAAAATTTGGGCCGCGTTTGCTCAACGTTTGTGGACTAAACTGAGCCACTGTGGTAAAGGCCTTTAAGTAGAATTAACGCGCTCTCTCTCTGTGTGTGCTTTTATATATATATGTTTCTTAAGATCGTTTATGAATGGAATTGTCTTGACTTATCAGTCTTTTTAATAATGAGAAATGCTCGTGTTTCTTATTGATCGTATGCGCATAACCACGCAGGTATCAAACAAAATCCCAGTTTCTATACTCTTCCACAGCAAACTGATCCTGCTATATAGTCTGTAGCTGTTTTATCTGTCCAGTGAAATTTACCTAGCTACACGTGCAATCTTTAGGGGATAAAAACATACGCGTTTATATATTAATATGTCCACGACGTTTGTTACAGGTACTATAGATGGTATAACGCAAAATAAAGGCTGCGCCTCGTATCAAGGTTGCCTGGTTTCGCGGTTTGTTAAGATTCGACTACGTGTTGCCGGTAATGAAGCGTAAGGCTACATTCGGTCAGTTTCTCTGTTAGATATGCGTCTGTACCACTCGACGGGAATCTTCGCCCTCCTTCTCTATCGAAATTCTATAACATTATCAGTTTGTGCCACGAGCTTTCACTCAGCATCCTGAATATTCCAAATAACCAGCCCCTAAGAGCCCCAAACTCGGTATTACCGCCCCAAAATCCTCGCTTGAAACCCAACGCGATACCCGGACTCTGAGACTTGCATCGGAGTTCTAAAATATAACATTTACGTTCTAGTACCATACGCTCGACAATAAGAAACCCAACGAAGCACCGGATCGCTTTCATTCCTTCTTTCCTTCACCCTTCTTGCACGCCAAGAATCCGGTCGCATAATACCATCATGTCTGCTCTATGCTACATACAGAACGGCACGGACCTTAGCGACACCGACAAAAAGCCCTACTATCCTTGCAACGCTACAGCAATTCTACACGGCCAGCATTCAGCGTGTCGTCAAAGGCACATTGTGTTTAACAAATGGGTTGTGCCAAACAGATTTTATTGGATCTAACTATTCCCGGCGGTTAGGCTGTACTGACAGGACATGGCGAGACCCCTGCGTGCCCTGATTACTGTCGAGGAGGTGAGAGAACCTAACTCAACTGCTCTGCTATACGCAACCTAACAATATTCTCTTTCCCTAGATGATGATATTGTCTAGAAGTGCCTCGAACCCGAGAAATGGTGCTGTCAAAAAGGAGGTCTGAGCCCATTTGCAGAGCGACAAAATAAAAAGAATTATACATGCTGCGATATGAATGAATGGGTCTTTAAAGCTCCAGATAGTACCTCCTGGGGAATAGCCACGCCTATTAACTTCGTACCAGCAACTAGTTCTGCGTCTTCTGCAATGTTATTATCCACATCCATATCTACAACCTCACCCCCCTTATTACCATTCCACTCTTCCGAACTATCTAACTTTCCAGAACGGAACAGCGAGAATCTAGCAGTTAAGCTAGGCGTTAGTCTAGGTATAGGTCTTCTCGTCTTATTCGCGATTGCAATCCTAGGCTTATGGAGATGGAAGAAGATACTACGACAATATCGAGCTTGGGAGGTACCGGGTAACTTCCCACCGCACGAAGTCAGTTCTAGAGAGAAGCCTATGGAGATAATGGTCAATACGTAGCGCAAAAGTTGGATGGAAATCGGGCAGGTCCATCACATACACACGGACGAGGAGGATAAAAGCCCCCAAGAGAATTTACAAGCTAAGTACATGTTTCGGTAATATCTTCTGATTACCTTTAAACTCCTTCTCTATAAAACCGTTCTCAAGGTAGTAAAGTTGAACTCAATCTTTAAAGTAATCTTTGACTTCGCTTGACACTTGTGGGAGCAGAACCAGAATAACTATAGGAGTATTTAAAAGCAAAACTATAGATTTGTAGAGATAATTTATTTTTATAAGTCTATAATTTTTGTTTTCTTATAACTATTATAATTATGGAGAAAAATTAGAAAAACTAAATTTAATAGCCCGATACCCAACCCTACTTAGGATCTATCGTATACCCAACTATATACCTAACCCTACCCCAACCCAAATATTCTCCGACTGATTTACCAGCCTATTAAAGAGCGTCATTAATAGTAATACGTGTTTGTAAGCAGCTAGGGCCATGTCACATGATGGTTTCTCGCTATATAAGGGCGTCAAACATGTCTTCTACACATAGACATATACACCTACATACACTGAACTACACACTCAATCAATACATTCAATTCTTCATATCTCCCACTTCCTTACAGAGTTTTTATAAGGGTGGCGGGTTCTAGTTAGGTGGCTGAGAACTCCATATGGCCGAATTCTATATAGCTGAGCTTAATGTTTTACTATTCTCATTGTGTTTTAAACGCACCTCTGGTATCTAACCGTGATGGTTGTTAGTAGGTCACAATCTCCTGTGCTGACATGCCCAAATTGTGCCTTGCGACAAGGTGCCTCTTCACTGTGGGGGAAAGTGGGGCGGAGGAGCAAGGGCATCCCTGCAAAGCACACCAACGTGTCGAGAAAGAGGTTAGGGTCACTCGCCATATCGGCGCAACTCGCCATTCCGCGAGGAAACTTTTCACTTTAGATCCTGCACAAGCGTCCCAAAGATGCCCGTACGTAGATAAATCTTAGGAGCTTACGTGAGGGCTCATTACAGCATGCACGATCTAAGCCTATAGAGTAATTAAGCTTATTGTGCTGGCTGATCGATTGGTCCGGCTTGTTTGGACCCCAACAGCATTTCTAGGCAGTCGCTGCTAGCAAGGCACCAAAATAGTTGCCATTCACGGACCACATCTACTAAACCGTTCAAAGACGAAGATTGCCTTGGACATCTACTCGGCCCCAAGGCTGATGGCTCAGTTTTCTCGCGAAAATGCCGTGCTCCGCACGGCCCCACATACTCAATGCAAAAATACGCTCAATGCAAAAAAATCCTTAAAGATATATTTTCTATAGTAAATCGCGTGCAAAAATATCCTAAACTACATCGTATATATTCTATAGGGATTAAGAGAAAGATTACGAACATTTCTAGTATATTCCTCGACGTTAAGGTATTATTTATATATATAGTTGCGGCTAGCTTTCCGCCAGCAAGCTGGTAGCTTTCTAGTAGCTTTCCGCCGGTTTTCCCTAGTAGTAGTTCTCTAAGTAGTAGGAGCCCTCGCCCTCAGAGTCCTCGCCCTTAGAGCTTTAAGTCGGCGTTACCTGACTATGACTTTAATTCTGAGCTAGAAGCTCTTTAAGCCGCGTTTTTATATTATTATTTTTTTGTAATAGCTTCGAATATAGGTCTATAGATACGAGTAGAAAGCTTATTACTTCTAAGGCCGTTTATAGCCCTTTGATAATTCTTATACGCGACCGAAACTTGCTGCTAGCGTTTAAGTATTCTATAGAATTACTATACAGCTAGCTTGGAGGTATAAGTTTACATGTTATTTAACCTTTAGAGAATTTTTTTCTATATAAAATAAGCGTCTTTTAATAGATTTGTAGTAGGTGCGAGATTTTTTTGCATTGAGCATGTTTTTGCATTGAGTATGTGGGGCCGTGCGGAAACACGGCATTTTCGCGAGAAAACTGAGCCATCAGCTCAGCCTTGGGGCCGAGTAGGCAATATTCTTGGAGGCGCAAGGATCAATGGCGCTGATAGTTCAAAAGACGGGCAGCTCTGCGCAGATCCGGGAGGCAGGCTTGTTCTCGCTCTTTTTCTCGGTAGCGATATTGCATGAGAGCCAGTATGAGTACGGTGATAAAAACAGTCATTCTGAGCCTCGTGAGCCAGACAGGTACGTCTCCGCTGTCAATTGGTGTGCAGCTTGCAACACTGAATTTTTCAAGGGTTCCGGAATTCCACAGTTCCAGTAACAGCGTCGACATCTTCCTTCCTGAGCAACAGCAATGCAGCTTCGAGCTCTTCGAGCCTTAATACAACAATAACAGGTTCGTACAAAATCATCAAAAGAGCCTAATTTAGAATGATATGGGCTGATCAATGGCCAGCACCAGCGAATGCCGGCGCATCCTGCAATGCGCAATCCATTTCGTGGTCCAGCGCTTCAACCGAATGGTCAGGCTCTAATCTATTCTGGACAACTTATACTACAACACGGGAATATGACAACACTACATTTTCGACTTGGATATACAGCTGTACAAGCTCATGCGGGACTACGCCTGGTGCACCCTCGTACTGTGGCAACATGACATATATCAGTTCGACTACTCACATCAGTACCGAGTATCTCACAAGTAGGCAAGCTGCCTCGCCGTTCCCGACAGCCCAACCGAACTGTACCATAGCTAGCAGTGATTGCTCCGTCTTGCTCGATAGCTACTCGACTGCATCCGAATCCTACTGGAGCATTACGGAGCCCTCGCGCACACTTGTTCCCTCACCTCAAAGACCGCGATGCACATCATGCGCAAGCACAGCGTGCACTTTCTCTCATGGAGGCATGGATTTGTACTTTTTCCCTGTAACAGCGAACGTGAGCCGCGATTACTGTGCCAACGAGCCAGTTGGTGGTACTGCAACTTCCACACCCGATCCGGATACAAGTAAGTATTAACTTTGAACCTACTTTCATACATGCTGACTTTTAGCAGCATATACGGAAATTAGAACCGGAGGATCCACTGTCGTCAACGGCGTCACTATGTACGAAGGGAACGTTTACCTATCACTCTCAGCTCCATACGTCGCCGACAACTGTGGAAGCAGCATCGCTCCAAAATACGACAAGCCCCGCATCATCACCATGGCATCCTCGGACCTGTTTAGCGTGCGCGGTTATCCACACAACGTCATACCATACTCGATCAACTATGCGGATTTTAACGACCCAACGCCTTGGAGTGCATATGTTGGTGGATGGTACTGCTGGAACAACAGACCAGCTTGCTCTGAAGTTTTTCAAGGCAGCTATTTCCCTGTTATGAGCATGCCCGGCCAGATCAGACAACTGGATCCCAACTGGGCCAGCTGCGAGTACGACAAGTTCGGAATCTTCGATCCTCCCATCGCTCTGCAAAGCATTCCCAATTTTTTGACATCTTCTACTCAGCCAGCATCCGCGGACCCCACACCAACTCAGCCCGAGCCAGTGGTGTCTGAAACGGCATCTCCGGGTCAGACAAGCAACGACGAAAGCCCGTCTGCTACTGCGACTCCTGCGCCAATATCAAGCCCCAGTGATCCCCAGGAACCGCAGCCATCCACTTCCCCCGAAGAACCAACCTCTGGTCAGAACCCGCAGCCAAACCCGCAGCCATCTCCTACCGTTCAAGAGCCACAACCTTCTGCGACTCATCAAGACCCAAAACCAAGTCAAAATCCGCAGTCATCCGGCTCTCTCCTAGATCCTGCATTAAGCACACCTTCTACACCAGAAGATCCTCAGAACCCTGCACCGACCAACTCGCCGAGCCTGGCGCCAAACAACCCTCAGGATCCGACTGTCAGTGATCCTCAAAGCCCTAATCTGAATACTCCGCAGAACCCGTCTCTGAGCAACTCTCCAAATGATCCTCAGATTCCCACGGCCGGTGAGATTCCTACGCCAAATCCGGCTCCGACTTTCACTGGGCCTGCCAACAGCTCTCCGAACCGTTCTTCCTCTCTCAGTATCACTATTGGGCCTACTGTAGTGCCTGTTGATCCCATTAGAGGCGTAGTAATCAATACTGGAACAATCCTGACCAATGGGGGTACACCAGTCGTTATCTCCTCTTCAACATTCAGCGTTGGAACTAGCGGTTTGACAATCATCTCACCGGAGACAAGCACTGAGATTTCGTTTGGAAACGGCCCAACAACTGTCAACATCGGTCCTGGAAGCACGCCTGTTGTGGTCGATCCAGCCGGTACTGTTGTGTTGGGTGGAACAACTATCAGCCCGAGTGGCGCTCCCGTTACTATCGGTGACAGCACTCTGAGCATGGGCTCTTCGAATATTATTGTTGTAGGCCCCTCGGGAACATCGACTATTGCCCTTCCGACTAGTGATACTTCAGCTACTCAGGTCTTCTCTGTCGGTTCGAATACATTCACCATGACCAACGGAGATCTTGTGCTCGGACCAGGTACCTCGATCAGAGTGGGCGATCCCGCAGTCACTATCGATGGAACCACCTTCAGCGTGGCTTCTACAGGCCTTGTTGTTTCAAGCAGCGGAGGTGCAGTGACGAAGCCCATCACAGCAACAAGCAACGCTCCTAGTCCATCACGAACAGGAACTGAAGAATTCCCCGGCGCTGCGGGTAAGTTAGGATGCGATCGAACGCCATTGTTTGGCCTTGTACTGGGAATGATGGGAGCAGTACTTCTGTAACGATATTTATGTAAACATCGATGACTTACCTAACAGCGCTCATAACTCACGTCAGTGTATGACACTAATTTAATGAATACAATTTTATTGCCATACCTACGTATTTCATGAGTCATGATCATTTCACATCCACACTAATCTCGCTCTCGAACCCTTTCATGGACATAGATTTCATAACTTCTTCTTCACCAAGATCGAAGAGCAATGCGAAGAAGTACCCATGGCTATGTTCCTTTTCTCTAGTCTATAACTTTTCTCAATCCCCTAAAAAGAGGCGCCGTTTGAATTAAAAGTCAATTAAAAAGTTCATGAAACAGCCTATCGAGTCCATTTGAAAGCTCACAAGACATCATTATACCATCAGCACTCTAAGTAGGGTTGAAGCACCGCCTACGTATGGTATTGTACGTGTACATACTATCAGATCCCCAAGCGCTAATGACATTTGTATAACGCGATATGCGCATCTCCTCGTAAAAAAGGGTGTTTTCTCCCAGAACTGCATCATATTTGCTACTTGCGTGCCAACTAGACCTTCTCCATGTTATTCATATTCTCGAAGGCTTATATGAGCTCGAAGCATTCAAAAATCCGGCGTACAGTAACAGAGATACCAAATTCCTGCACGAAGACGAACCGTGTTAATGATATCATTCACATTGAAGCTAAAAAAACCCGTATATAAGTTTCCGCTTGGGTAGCGGGACTAATATGCCAAGGTTTCAGGAGATTATAGTTAAGATGTTTACAGAACCGAAATGACACTCAGGGCATATATTTTTGTCTGGTTGGGATACTGCTCGCGGTCACGCAAATGAAGAGCTTCTGTAATCGCTCAGCAATGAAGCTGATAACTTCGCTTTGCGGTTTATCAGACACGTCTGTTTGACCAAAGTGAGACGCATGTGGCTACCAGAAGAATTGAATAGGAAGTCCAAGCTGCTGAAGGACCTCGACAATTGAAGAGGACGCAGCGGGTAGCTTCTTGGTCATTTTGGGATCAACCTCAAACACCTGTCCAATAAAGAGGCACAATATGGTTTCCTTCCCGATGACACTGTTCTAAGTTTTTGTGGGCTTTCCGTCAGCAGTTAGTTAATCCAAAACGTGGCGCATACTTGTATTGGAGTATTCACGCCATACAACTCGACAATGGCTACTATTTGAGCCAGCATCTCCACATTGGACAGTGTCTAGGGCATAACGTTCGATATTGAGTGCAATTTCCAGAGCCTTTGAGTTGAACGACTCTACCCCAACCAACATCGGGTAACTTGATATAGCAAATAGGAAGCCCCTCTACTATTTACCGGCCACTTCATAAGAGCAACCGGATGCAGGTCGTGCTAAAAACATCCGCTGCAAATTCGTTGTCTTTGGCTTGCAGATACGAAATTGCGGATCCTTGGCATGCGGTGCAACGGAGGTGGTGGCGTAGTCATACTCGGGCGATCCTCGCTCCGGGGTGGACTCAACTCGCCTGGTGAGGTTCCCCGGATTACGGCCATTTCGCGATGCGTGGATGATCTGACGTGCTCATGTCTATTTCGACGTTGAAACATCGAAACTTAACGGATTGAAAAACAAAAGACTAGGTGATGGGATAATCAATCTACATTTTATGACGGTATTAAGTGTTGATGCCTATGAACGATCTTCCTTCGTACTGATTACAATGTGCCAATCGCCGTTACGCTCCAACGAGCAAAGCCACTTGAACATTACAACAGACCTGCAATACCGACGGCACCGGCTAACACTGCCATGCCGGCACCGGCAACCTTTCCAGCACCACCTGGGAACTGAACGGGGGCGCTTGTTGTGTAGGAACCATTGTTGATAGGTGCGCTAGGGCTGGGAGTAGACGACACGGGACTGGTGATGACAGGTGAAGGAGTCGACTCAGAAACGCTGACATGGATACGAGTGGTAAGAACTGAGGAGCCCGTCTCAGATGGGATGGAGATCGATCCGGTTTGGCTGATCAAGGAGACAGTGAGGGAGTACTGCTCGGCGCAGCTGACCAGATCCAGGCCGTCGGGGCAGCAGTAAGTGTTTTCTCTGCCATCGGTCGTGCAGAAATATCCATTGTCACAAGGATCTGATTAAGTTAGCTTACGTACGTCTCCATATTGAAGGGAATATAAACTTACATCCACTGCCGTCGGGGCAGCAGGCAGCCGCGGCAGGATCAAAGCAGACACCGCGTCCCACATTGGCAGGGCACTCAACCTGGCCTGCGCCACATGCCTCGGCGCAAGTATCACCTTCACCGCATGGGGTGCTAGTAGGATAATAGCCCTGACGTTTGGCGATAGCTTCTCCACGCTTCAACATGGCACCGAAGTTATGAGGGACGTGCTGATACCATTGCTCGGCAGCAACGGTCGAGGCGAGCACGGCAAGGGTGAAGGCTTTTGCGTACATCATGTCCGTTCACGTGAGATCGTTATCAATTATATGAGAAAAGCGAACGTCAGTGAACGAAAGACTGTAGGAAACCGGGGAAATCCTGGGTATCTGCGAACAGGACGAGAGGCAAAGGGCTGGAGGCTTTAAGTAATGATGGCGGTCTGCTGCCTGATGGCTGAGCTAGATGCATACGAGAGTCAAGCTTCAGCCTTTAGACAGGCCAAACTCTCCACCCGTGGCCTACGGCGCGAGCTCGTAAATCCCAGGTGCTTCGCCCCCTCATGCCGTGTTGTTCAAAACGCCAACCGCCAACACAAACGCAACTTAATCGACCATCGGTGGGCTTTACGCGAAGCTCTGGGATTCCGCGAACCACGACTGGCTTCGTGTTTCGCATTCTTTTCTTGGGCTTATAGCGCCCCTAAGGATACGAAAGCCTCAGCCAATCATGCTGAGGGCCATGTCCACTTTTGGATGGGAGAATCCTTGAACGCTGCAGGTTCATGCCTGGGCATGCTACCGTCATGAATTGTTCCTGCAGCAGGACGCATAACTCCTCCGATGTGTAATCTGTGAGTCTGTGAGAGGAGAGGGGCCGGTGAATGTGGAGGCTGCGTGCATGCTAGCCCACGAAGCCACTGAACGCTGTCATCACGTTACTTGGCCCTATGTTTACATAGCGCTGTTTCTTCGGCTTCTTCCGTGATTGACGGGGCGGTCTAGCGACCAGTGGCGCTGTTGAGAGCGCTAGAGAGGCCGGCGACAGACTCATCGGCGAAGATAAGTGGTGAGAAGCGTCGGGTCGGGCGTCAGCCGCAGTGCTGCGTTGTTTCAGGAAAAGTCGTGCGCTAGGCGAGATCAATCGCCGGTGCAACGGAAAAAGTGCTCCGCCGATTGGGCTGATGCGGGGGCTAGGATCAGGAGACTCCACTCACGTCGCCGCCAATAATCAGCTCAGCGCCTTTTTCTTCTGCTTGCCCGAAATGAACTGGGCGGACTTCTAGCTGTTGACTGGCTTCATCAATAAAACTAGGCACGATGCCATTGCGGTCACTGCGATCGGCATCTGCTCAGCCGCACCGCAAGCGATGTCGCATGTGCCATAATCTCGACCCGCGAAACCATCCAAGTTCTAAATACGACACAGAGTCTTCACGGGGAGCACGAGCACACTTATCGCTCGTCATAGATGCTTTTGCGTTGTCAAAGACTAAAGATGTCAAGGATGGCGGATGTCGATACTGCAGCCTTCTTTCGCAGGCATTAGATGCATTCTTCGGTGACTGGAGAGGGAGTAGACGAAGAATCAATGTCGAACTCAAGGAAAAAGAAAGTGTGAAACTTGAGCTAGATTGTGACCATTGGAAAGCAGAGCAGGTTGAGATTTATTGCACAAAGAGTAGGCGTTTTTCTTTCTTTGTCAGGACACGAAACACGCCTGGATCTGTTCTGATCAAATTCAAAATCAATATCTTGGTCCAAGTTCTTACCTAACAGCATTCAGCATCGCGAGGCTGGCCAACTTTAGGCTCAGCTCATCGGATACCCCCAAATTCTGGATCAGATGACACCTTCAATTTCGCGCGGAGATGTATCCAGGACTGTCTTACCAATGCAAAACACGGTGCTTGCAAGCTTCCCTCAAAGTCGTCCTCTTCCATGCCTAAGCGATTGCTGGATGTTGGAAGAGTGACGGCGCCTATCCGCATCATCGACACCCAAGGCAAAGTTTTCGAATATGTCGCTTTGTCTCATTGCTGGGGAGCGGAATCCACCCTCACATCCACCAAATCCAATTGGAAAAAGCTATCTTCAAATATTCCCTTCAGCGCGCTGTCGCCTCTGTTTCAGGACGCAATCATCATCACTCGCCAATTAGGCCTGCGATACATATGGATTGATTCATTATGTATCATACAAGACTCTGCCCGGGACTGGGAGACAGAGTCGTCTAAGATGGGTATAATATATGAAAACAGCTACGTTACCATCTCCGCAACAACCGCATCTAATGGAAACGATCACTGCTTACGAGATAGAAGAAAGCCAGTAAAGCTCCAGATGCAAGATACCACCGGTAAAGAGCTAGAGATCCGTGCTAGGAAGATTATAAACCACCACCCAACTAAGATGGATGGAGAGCCAGCGAAGCCAATGGGTCGGCTAACTTCAAGAGCCTGGACACTGCAGGAACACGTACTCAGTACACGAATCTTGCACTACACTGAGACTGAGCTGCTCTTTGAGTGCAAAACGTCGTTTCGCTGCGAATGCGCTCCCCTGCGGAAACCCTACCCGACAACACCAGCTCTGATTCCAAAAGCGATCGCGAAGAAGAGTAAACGTTCGGAAGCAGTATGGGAAGCGTGGCACCGCATCGTTGAGCAATATTCCACGCGAGATCTGACTGTATCAGACGACAAGCTGCCCGCAATTTCAGGTATCGCAGCGAAGATCCAAGCTGCGACAGAATCAATGTACATCGCTGGGCTCTGGCAGGATAATCTTGCTTCAGATCTACTATGGTCGACGTCAGCAGTTCAGGCACCGGATGCGCAATATTTCGCGCTTGACAAGTACCGCGCTCCTACCTTCTCGTGGGCAAGTTTAAACACTGCTATTACTTACCCATGCTTTGACGAAGAAGAAAGCCAGCTTCTAGTACCATCTATCAAGCTAGTATCTTCATCGATTAAGGTAGCTGGATTGAATCCGTATGGTGCCGTTTCTGAAGGATCTATCACAGTCCTTGGTCCAACAATACACGCGATTCTTTCATCTTCGCAAAGGGAAGATGGATGGGAGTATGTTCTGCACATCAAGGGTACGAGTTGTATAACTATCTCGCATGACTGCCTATTGGTTGAAGACACGATGGAGAGTACCTCGACCTCGGCAGTACAAACGATGCGAAGAGCAAAGTGCGGTGATATCCTTTCGCAATGTAAGGTGTCTGTGCTTTGTCTGGGTGTTGCGCGTTACGACACATGTATATCGGGCTTAGTGCTTGGAAAGGCAGGGGGAGGTGTGACGTGTTGGAGCCGGCTAGGCACGTTTTCCGCGGGTTCCGAAGTTTTCAAGTACGCGAAGGACGAGGAAGTGTGCATCTTGTAGTAGGTCAGTTGAACACAAATTTTATTTTGGAGGAGCGATCCATATAAGAACGGGGCTAAGCAACACACGCTACCAGCGCTATTGTTCTTCGTCATAGTTTTTTTCAAGGTATGCCAACAATTTTTGATAAAGGTGAATGTTGAGGAAAGCGTGGCTCATCTTCTGCGCTGAGGATTATCCATTAACATAGGTAGAAAGCCATACTTGAGACCATCGCATATTAGTAACCCCCCCACCCACGTTATTATGGTTGAGCTCTTCAAATGCCACGAACCAGTTGAGTATCATGTAAGTTCCTTCGCAATACCAAGCGATGTCCAAGCGCGAACGTTCCATCAACGAACACGGTTTCTGGCCTCATATCTATTATCTCTTCCAAAGTATATTTTCCGGTCACAATACTGTCGACTTCAGATTCAAAACAATCCCAAATTTCATCATCTGACAAAAGCCTACGCTCAAGCTCCGGTTCAGGCTCTGGTTCAAACGTAGAGATGACTAAGCCAGAATCATCATGTTTCAATGAACCGTTAGCTTTCTCCATTTCCTTCTCAATGACCTCATGCATCCGAGTGCTCCAGTAGCCATCTAAAAAGTCTAACATAGTTCCATCATAGCTTTTCCAAACACAATCGAAGTCCTTCAGGAGGCTTTCCAAAAGTCCGAGGCTGTCAGACTCAATATATTGAATGTCAGCATATTCCTCATACCCCACTGGATTTTGGGGACAACAATTCAAACAAAATTGGTCACGGGATAAGCTAAGACAGAAGCCATCGTTGTGGCATGTGTGCGTCAAGCATAATGCATCGAAGGTCATTGCCCGAAGGACCGCAGAAAATGCACCTGCTTGTGATAGCGTTTCAGGGCACAAGCTTAATAATATCTGAAATGCAATTCTCTGAGCTTGTTTTAATGTGGAGGCCGAAAAAGAACTGATCCAGGCAGTCGGCGCCTTCATGATCGAGCTGATAATACTACAGCCGCCTACCGCACAAGAGCATGAACAGTCGTCTCTTCGCAAGTCTGTGAGTATAGATATTAAGGCCGGGTAACCTTTTGCAACTTGCTGAATGATCTCGGCGTAACCATTGTGGCCAATTACTCTTCCATTGGTACTCTCATGTGTCTCGTAGGTATTATCAGCGGACATCAGCAATGGCGATATCTTGATTCTACAATCCTTCGTCGATGGAAAGTCCATTTCCCCGTTCATATCACACATATCAATGGCTTCGGATATCCCATATTTAAGTGCAATCTTGCCAAAACAGTACACAACCAGACGCTTGGATACAAGATGAAGGGCAAAAGTACCACAGTGCGGCTCAACCGAATACAAACAGGCTCCATGTTCAATCAAGAATGCAATCATGGGTAAGTGGAAGTCTTGGTATTCACTACTCTCGACTGAACTGTGCCACACAAGTGGAGTTCCTAAGGGTTTGCCCCATCGGTCGTTAGCATTGGTATCCCATCCTGGAAAGTTATTATCGATGAGAAGTTGGCAGTAATGAGGTTCAAGGAAGTATTGATGAAAGACAAGTTCACAATCCACAAAGGCTTGTGAACCTGCGCTCCCACAAGATAGTTTCGTGATTGCATTGCGCAAAGCTTTCAGAATAAGTTTTATAACGTCTTCGTTCTTGTAGAATAGAGCATCACCCCAGTGTTTTGATGTGACAGCCAATGGATCATGAATCAGAGCAGCCACCGATTCAAAATTTCGTGACCTGATAGCACTCAAAAGGGCATTCCTACGTTCCTCCAAATTGAACAGCCTACTTCTTGAATCATGTTCTAATAGCATATGAAGACCACGAGGCCAACGCACAGATAGGTCCAAGTAGCTATATCCGTTTCTTAGCCGATTATCCATATCCTGGGTGGCTAATGCGGCAGACAAAGATGATTCCGAACGTCGGACTATGCTGTGGGAAATACTGCCATCCTCACAACCTGAAACTTGTCAATGAATATAACAATCAAGTAAGACATTAATCATACTGTAACCTAAAGGGTCCATTGAAGTAATTTTCTCGTAAAACCCCATATATGTAGGTGAAGATCGACCTTGGAAGCAGCTATAAGCAAGCCCATCTATATTGTTATCGAAAAGGTTTGCATCCGAGCGAAATCTAAGTACTCTGACCATAGAGTCTAATGGAGTCCTACACGAACAGATAAGTATTTCAAACCAGAAAGTGTTTCGTTGGACATTTACATCAGCCAATTGTTAACGTGGTTTACTTCAAACGAATTATTTCGAAGAAACGAAACAGCTGTAATAAGTTTGGCCTCTTTGCTAACGAATCCTTCCCCTATATACTTTCCAACACATTTAAATAGGTTCTAAGCTGGTCATTAGGTCATTTCAAAGGGAAATTCAATCAAAGATAACTCACATGAGCAAGATTATTTCCATTTGGAAGCTCATCTCTGATGCCAATTTTTCCATCCTTAAGTAGCACACTCATGGCCCTTATGAATTTATCGTAAGCCTTTGAAGCCCAATCTCTCGGTACGTAGTAATAGTAATGTTCAAAGGTGTCGCAAAGAACAAAAGCCGGTCTTGTATTTTCTGCAACAATATTGCGGCTTTTGACTTGCATCGATACCAACCCAGAGCTCCACTGAAATGTCGTTTCAACAAGATATCCAAGAGCACTTCTGCATGCGCGCAAACGAAAGCCTAACTCTTGAACGCGCTGAGTTGGGTTGTGGAAGGGACAAAGAGGTGTGTGATGCGGTCTTGAATGCCAGAACCCGGATAGAAACCGAGTTGGTTTTTTCATCACTCGCTGTCTGGGATATCTAGAGCAAGTACACGAAAAGAGCGCATCGTATCGTTGGCTATTTGCAACGATGGGTCTGTTACTCCAAGCATTCAGCTGGATTGTCCGTTCGGTAGATTTCAATGTGGAAACGTATTGGTCACAGGCTACAGAAAGCTCGCCTGGTGTCGGAATGCTCGTCCTGTTATGAAGAATCATTTCTTTGACTGCTTGCGTCAAGTCGTCAACTTTTCGCTCAACACTCGCCAACTGTGCCGAATGGTTCAAGCGCTGTGATTGTATGCATGGCTCTTGCAGGGTTGTTTGGACCATTTGCTTTCCTATTTTTTCATCTATGACTTCGAGAAGCTCCGTCTGGTATATTTGTCTTTGGTGGACAACGTCGACAGATTGTATTATGGAACCTGATGTGCTTAATAACTGGTCGTGAATGCGTGATGACGAATCCCTGCAATCTAACGTCAGACCAAGCCCTCCGCAGCGTGAACCAGTGCATACAAATCCAAACATTGTATGACAATAGTCAAATTGCTCAGTAACTTTTCTAGGATGCTTTGCATATCTTGTAGCGTGTCTTTTCGAAAGGGATAGAATGCCCTCTGTTTCACCAAAACTAGTCTCTTCTTGATCATGTTCGGGACATGATCCGGCTGCTCGCATTTGTGTTGGTACTCTTGCAGCCTTACCGTCGCTTGCCTACAAGCAGCCACGCATTTCTGAACCTCTATGCTCAGCTCATCATCATCACGCCACAATTTACTGATGGGTTGTTGAATGACTAGAAGGATCTGCTCGATGCTCTCGGTACGGGTAGCGATCGCTTCGATATCGTCGTGATATGAGCGGAACTGGGAGTAGTACCACTTCAAGCCCTTCAGGACTTGAAGGGCCAGGGAAATCGTACCAACTACGCTGCCCGGATCAGTCATGCTGCCCAGTAATGGCCTCGTGTACGCATCGATGACAATTCAGTAGCGTGGCGATAAACAGGAAGAGAAGACACAGGGCAGAAGAGATGTAAAAGTGAGTTAAGAAGGCTGAAATCTGCCCCGCTTCAGCCTTGTCAGCTAGCAGAAGCGAGTTCATGCATATAAATAACCGATGGCCAAGTATCGGCTGATGATCGCTACTTATTAGTGAGAGAGGTCCTCGCCTCCGTTTGTTGTTATCGAATAGCGCTGTACGAGCCTTGCACAGCTAGCTAGTAGAGAAGAATAGAAGTTGTAGGGCGCTACGATAACGATCTACGTAGCTGCCCCCGATAGAGTGCGACTACTGAATCGGCGTAAATCTTTTCATGCTGGTCCGTTTTCAAGCGAAGTTTTCCATGCTTACGACCTCCTCGCAGAAGACCGTGGGCCGCCACCTCTTCGTAAAGTAGGCGGCCTAAGTGCTGTTCGATTCTCATGGTACCATCCGAAGCTAGCTTCGGCCTCGGGAAAGTGACATCGAGCATTTCGTTAGCGAGAATGCAACAGATATTACAAATGTCCTCGAAGAAGGGCAGCGCTGGGTTACGATTATGCAAACGAGCTTGTTCGACGGCTACCGAGCGTATCGCATCACAAAATACTTCCTCGATAGACTTTTGGTAGTCCACGACAATGGGAACGGCCGGCGGTGCAATCGATAGGAGTCCGTAGACTTTGTCTCGAGGGTCAGAACACTTATTTCGACAGAATATTCGCATAGGCCGAGAAAAGTCGCCGACGACAACGGTCTCGTTCTCCGAGAGCAGATTGGAGCGGTCCTCCAAATTGAATCGCCATGATCTCTTTCCTAAGTGCTCATTCACTGAGCAAGCTGCGTTCTCATGAAGGTAGCGTATCTGGTAACCAGCGCGCTGCTGAAGATCGGTACGCGAGACCAAGGCTTCCATTCTAGAAAGCAGCGCCAGGGAAGATTTCCAGTTGATTCTGTACCGGCCGTGATGAATCATAATACTGGACGCCAGTATTACCTCCTGTACTATCCAGAGCCGACTCCAGTAAGGATTCTTCCACAACAATTCTGCAAGCTCGATGGCGGCACCTTCGGGTAAATCACTACGCCTCTCGTAAGTGCAAAGCCAATCTATGCGGAAAAGGACTCTCTCACTCTATATCTTGTGGACAGAGCTTCTCGGTCTCACACACGCGATCGAGAAGTGTTGTTAGGTTGTACGCTAGTTCTGTTGATGGATCAAGCCAGACAATGACTCCTAACGCTCTCTCGTAAATATTGGACATCATCGACACCTGATTGCTCTTCTCCGATGGGCTACTTTGATCAATACATATTTGGTCAATCCAGATCAAGCATTTGTTAGCTTCGATTGATGTCAGCGCAAAAAAGAACATATACAAGTTCTTGCTGACTGAGAAGGAACTCGAATTGATCCATATTTGATAATCAGATGGCGCAGAGCCCCATGTGTAAGATAGAGCACAATATGGGGGAATACTGTCGTCGAAATCGTACGTGGATAGTTCACATTCGACCCAACCTTGATTCTTCAAAATTCGTAGAAGCCGGATTTGAGTGCGACCAACATCAAGTTGAGGGTGCCTGAATGACTGTCCCTTGCCGAATAGAGCGAATCCCATTTGATACCAATGCTTGTTTTTTGTTTTATGTTTCAAAGTGATCTGGAAAGGTAGCATATGCTTGAGGGGACAAAACGCTAAATTACGCCCCAAAGTGTTTAGAACAAAGATATTCTCAAATGTGCGAGGAATTTATATATGTGTTTTTAATCATTATTCGCTGACGAAACTCATTCTAGGTCTCCGCAGGACGCTAGCGGGTCGATTATCCTGGTGGGTGCGCACGTGTATGATGAACCGCCGTTTCACCGCAGTTGAGTGGCAAGAGCTATGAAAAATCGGCCGTCTTGGATGATTCTTTCCAAACTTAGATGACCAGAATCTCAGTTTTGATGAAGTATAAGATGATGAGTTGAGAAGTCAGCGAGGACGTCGGAATTCAGGATCTAAGAGGATTGCATGCTAGTCCTAATGTAGCAAGCGCCTTCATATTTTAAACAAAGCACGGGCTTATGACCATACAGACCGAAATGCCAAAGATTCTAACTTTCTGCGACCTCAAGACTTAGACTAGTCTGGTAATACTGAGGTGGGGGTGTGTGAGTGCCTAAGCCTACGTTAATTCTGCTAAAATGTGCGCTAATGAATGCAAGAGATGTGGCGAGTAGTTAACTAGTGAAGTGAAGACCCAAGCTGGCACATATCATCCGCTGATGATTTGGACCTGCGAGTTAGGAGAAGCCCTAGTAAGTTTCACACCGCATTTCACTCACAACATCAGCCCCGTACCCCCGTATTAGGGGAGCAATTCAAAACCTCATGGCTACATTAGTACAAATACCAAGATGGATCCTGCTACCGGCTAGCAATTTTAACCCCGCAATAGTAGCTCTCTTACGCAGACAATCTGTTGAGGTATAATAATTCATCTTTATTCCGGGAAACAGTACGATCAAAATACATTATTCTCATAGCATGCCTAACCTTAAGAAGGGAATCAACTCAAATTTCTTTCACATCAATTTGCCTGCACCAGGCACAGGCACAGTGGCGCATACGTCTCTTTCCCTCCTATATTCCCGCTGAACAACAAACAGGCCTGATGGAGCCGACCCTTACTCACCTACATTATAATCTCTGGCGTAAGTGGCTTGCACTAAATTATATATTCTCGAGACTCTCTTTCTTTTACCCGATCGACCTCGTGCCGCTTTATCGACCACCATACCCCTCGCTCAAATTCAACTCGCTTCACGCGAAGAATTTATTATGAGGTTATCAATTCTGCTAGCAGTGTGCGCTCAGCTCTTCCATGCTGGAGCTAGCAATTTCAACCTAAAAAACAGCTTAGCAGCCCATTCAGAGCAGCCACAAAATGTTGTCGAGTCCCGAGACCAACCATCAGTCTCTCCCCCTACAATTTTCATCCGCTTCGGAAACAAGCCTATACAGGTTGGCTACCATGCACGCCCGACACCAGGCCGTGACATGCTCGACGTTAGCCTCAAAAACAAGCTCTCCGATATGTGCAAGAATAAGAAACCAGGATTCGATAGTTGTGGTAAAGCAGTTGGCAGGATTAAGAACATCGAGCATGCTACCCTGGGGCAGTACGGCGAAGGTGGATTCCTAGTTCTCCATGTACTTGCCAGCTACTTCCCTGCAGGCACTGCTGGAGAAGCATTGCGCACTACGATTGTGAGTACCCCATCTGCTGTACTTAAACAATGCTTACAGGTGCTAATATTATACAATGACAGATTGAAGCAATAGCCACCGCATACTGGGCAGCGGCCGCCGGCTCTGTTAATAAAGAAAGAGTCGAGAATGAGAAAGGAAAAGAGGTTGACAAGTTTAACTTCGGCTACGAGCTGATCATGGCCAGAGTGGACTTCCGTGCGTGGTTGGTAGTAGGTTTCGTTTGTGAGTAACGTTATTATCAGCAACTATGCTCCTGATTGCTAAATGCTGCGTAGTTGAGGATATGATAAGGCCTCTCTGGGTCCCAAATCCCTGGATTAACCCTGAGCCTGACGATGTCGAAACTGGAGATTGGAGTCCCAACTATATTTTACCTGGCATCAGCGAGGCTCTCGAAAAGAAGGGTATACGAGGCCAGATCGGAGAAGCTCTTGGCATAGATAAAGATCAAGTCTCCCAGGATGTCGATTTCTACATGGAAAAAAAATACGATGGAGTGACAGGCGGTGCCGATAACATAGAGCTGTGTATATGGGTGACTTGCAGGGAAAGACTAGACGATTAGTAGAGCGGATTCTTTAAATTCTCATCCGTACGTATTCCACTACGAGAATTGAGACCAAACAGTAGAATATAATTATTGACGTTGCACAACCTCGTTAATTCAATCCTATTTCAAGTTATATATAAGAAATGAAGTCTCTAACATCTGCCCAATTTTCTTGGACATTTTACTAAGTTAAGCTGGGATAGTAAAATTGCAAGAATCTAGCTTTTCAACTTAGTACTCTATCTACAAGTACTGGTTGATGAAGGAGATCTGAGTGCCGACGCGAGTGTACACGCCAGCATAGCCGCGGAGAGCACAACCGTTGCCCCAAGAGACAACACCGATCAAAGTACTAGAACCAGTAGGAACAAGAGGACCTCCACTGTCGCCCTGGCAAGAGTCCTGACCACCGGCATCTTCAGCAGCACAGACCATGTTGTTGGTGATGGAAGATGTTCCGTACTCAGCGCGGCAGGTGGTGCGGGAGACAATTGGGACATCAACATAGCGGAGCGAAGCCGGGATAGAAGAGCCACCAGAAGTGGTTGTTCCCCTTTTCTGTGAGTTAGCTTGTGCAAAGACATCTAGAGTGGGGACCTACCATCCAGCGACAGTGGAGGAAGACCCAGCAGCAGGGTCCGAGCCGGAGGCCGGGAGGCTGACATAGCTGATGGATCCACTGGCAGGGATCGAGGTGGACAGCTTGAAGATGGCAATGTCATTGTCATTGCCCTTGTAAGCAGGGTTGACAATAACCTGAGAGACCTTAGAGGTAACACCGCCGGAAGCCCAGGTCTACAGACGTCAGCGTTCTAGAAATACCAAACTCTGTTTAGCGGGGGACTCACAAGAGTTCCAGCACGAATGGTGTACGAAGAGGCAGATCGGGTTGCACAGTGAGCCGCAGTGATGACAGTGTTGGCGTTCACCAAAGAGCCACCACAGTAGTGTGAGCCGCTGATCTGCACACTGACAATGTAGGGGAACTGGCCAGCCGAAGCAGGAGATCCACCGACGATCTGAGCACTCAGGTCTTGGGGAGTGGGCGCCGCAACCGACAAGGCCGGGATGGCGAGAGCGATGGAAAGATGCTTGAACTGCATGGTGGCCAGGAATGAAGGTGGCAGGTCTTAGAGCGAAGGTAATGGACTCGACGAAGGCTTTAGAAAGATATCAGTGCCCTTTTTATAATCCTATGGAGCTGAGTGAGCACTCAGAAGATTGATCATGTTCAGTACTCCGACATATCGGCCCAACCCACACCAAGGGGTGGTGGTGAAGGTCCTTCCAAACCTGTTCGACCGGCCGCATAGAATGCAGGGTATGGTCAACAGCATGCTCATCAATTTAGGGCTCTGATTGGCTATTGTAGACGCTTCATGCATTATCTTGATCTTGATTATCAGGTACTGTGATCCAGTAAGAGTTACTGCCGCTGGGGCTAGTCTTACATAGGTAGTTCGGATGCTCGCCAAGTAGTCCTATGTCTTGGTCGGTATTGGGGGTACGCTGTGTCCTGCCGCAGTAGTACCGCTGTTCTAGGCTTGTCGTTTCCTCTAGTAAGTGAAATATTTGTTGAGAGTAAATCAAGACGGAAAGGCGAGCAAGTTCTCCGCTGATCCATGATTCAGCCTCAGAAATGCACATACGCCAAGAAGACAATTGAAGGCCTTAGTTTTCTTTCTCGACAAACCATGGTATCCTGCGCATCCTTCAAATCCGATCCACCGGCTGCTCCCAAGATATGCTCGCTTTGGTGTGGTGTGGACAAAGGTAGGGGTGGCTAGTCATTACACGCTGCGAGGGGTAGTAAATCTTGGCATTTCATGCTGTTTCGTGTGCGGATGGCGAGCGCCGGGGCGGAGACAGCATGGGGGATGCGCGGGGGTGGAGACGCTTTTGGGCAGGTGCCAAGCTTTCCATGCTTTCGAATTCAAGATAAGCGGAGATACCGCCAGCTTGTGACATTCTGACATACATGCATTGAAACAACAAACTCATTGTTTCTACATCCTGCAGCTTATTTTCTAGTCATCTCGGTGTTGTGTAGCTGTAGGATTCTTTGTTTCTTCCCGCGCACATTTGATCCATGCTTGCTGCGCTCGTAAGAAAGCCTGTTTTCGTCGGCTGCGTTCTCCTAGTGTGTCTGGTCTCATATCTTTGGTCACCAGCATCGTCTTCCAACATTTTCCGCCAATCCACGGTCATGGAGAATCTAAGCGCGCCATTTACTATTCAAATAAATGGGAGGCCGGTGGCCGCTGTCGATACCAATGTCGGCGATGGCTCGCAAGCGCAACTTGGCTCTGAACCAGCAACTTTCGTCCTTAAAGATGGTCGCCTTGTATCTGGCGAATGGATCCTTGGGCGCAATCTCACTGAGGATCGTAGCATGATGCCAAAAAAGATCTCTTGGTTTAAAGATGGCACAGAAGCAGCAAAAAAGTTACATGTGGTCACGGCGCACGAAGACGGCGAGACACATCGCCTTAAGTTTGGGGGTATGTCCAAGCTAAATCAGTTGTCAAGGAGCACAAGTTAACCTCCAAAATAGGTGGCTGTTTGATAGCAGAGGAAGATGGTCTATTCGTGGACCTTTTTGCTGGTAAGTTATGTCATAGTCTACTCTTTTCGGCGCTTATATTTTTCAGGAGAAAATTGCTCCACGATACAATACATATAGTAGAATATTAGGTAAATTGAATAGGCTTCATCGGGTGCTATGCTCGAAGATCATTCTGTAAGTTGTAAAAACTACTTTGATCAGTAAATCTTCTGTCATGCGTAACTATGAAGCTTCGAAGCAGTCTTGGAAGGGTGGTTGTATTGCAACATTGAACCAAACTTGTCATTGTGCTATGGTATATTGGCATCCATAGATGCACGTCGCCGCTTTTGATTTTAGCGGATGCAGTTTCTGTACCTGCGCCAGTATCTTGTATAAAGCTGGCAGGGGTGTGGATGCTGCACCTGAAGCTTTTATGGACATCTCGGAAAGCTCTGAGTGAGACAAGTGCGCTCGCTTTCACTAATGCGGTATTAGTACCTCTAGTGCTTTGTACCAGTCCGGATATAACTTGGGAGGCACTTGATCATTTATGCTGCGATTTAATACTTCACCTAACTTTCCGCAGAGAAGAAAAGATACGCTATAGACGAATATTGATCACCTTCCGCCTCTATTAAGGAAAGATGAGCATGTCAGGGTTTCCAGGGTGGTAGCTCTTCAAGTGTGGACTTCCCCACACCAGTAACCGAATTGCAGATCATTACCGACATTATATTATAATTAAACGCAAACACTCTGGTATACCCTATATACTCCATACAGTTTACAGCAGCGTGCTTCTCCGACATTCTGCTCTAACTTCAGAGCATGAAGTTGATACCGAATCCTAAAGCGCCGACCGCTGCTACAATCGTCCATGCAGCCAATGCAGTGTACGGGCTGCGCTGGCTCGGAGCATTGCTTTGCCCACCGGGAGGGGGGGGTCCAGGGACAATAGAGGGCAAATTGATGGTTGGACCCGCGTCAGCCACTGTTAACGATGGGAGGTCAGTCTCCGTGCTTAGTGTAGGTAGCGATGAGAGGGCAGTCGCCGTGCGTGGTGTAGGTAGTGATGCGGTGGCTGTAATGTCATCTAAGGATGATTGTGCTTCGGCACTGTTGGAAGCATAGACGGAGACGGTCGTCGTCGTGGTGACACGGGTCGATGTAGTAGTGCTTCGCGAGACGGCTGCCGCAAATGTGTAAAAGTATTGGTAGTAGTAACTATACAATCAGTGAAGGCGCTCCAGGGGGAAGAATTGGACAACGCACTAAGTGATTGTGAAAGTATAATATTGGAAGCGTTGGATGACCACAGTTGTTGTCTCAGGTTCTGCAGTTATTGTGATCCTCGATGATGCCCTAGGTGTAGAGGTTGTAACAGGAGCTGATGAGACAACTGGTGACCCGGAAAATCCGCCGCTTCCGTCAGCGGGAGTGCAGAACCGACATGTTTTACCGTTCGGACAATAGTCTCCGTCGGTGCAGCAGTAGTTGCCAAATGGTGCATACTTGTTGTTTGCGCAGCACGTGGCGTCTGCTGGGGCCGAATACTGCGTGTCGCAACACTTCCACCCAGCCCGGGCACAATAAACGAAGACACCATCGGATCCGCATTGGGTTTCACCCGGGTCGCCTACAATTCACTATCAGTTATTCACGAATTGTTTCGAGTGAAGAAGCATACAATCTCTCTTTTCCAATGCATGACGCTTCACCATCTGGAGGTTACCCTGAACAGGTATCGCGAGCAGAGCCAATGACCAAAGAAACACGCGAGCGACTTGAGAAGCCATCTTGGAGCTACTCTTTGAGAAAATGCCGTGAGTGCCGACAAAAGAGCGGGAGCTCCAGGTTTGTATTTAACCCCCCTCCCATCAACAACAACAACACGGGACAGTAATTACCTGCCTCGCAGAAGTGGCGTTCTTGGCCCGTTCTCGTTCCCATTTCCAACCACCGCCTTGCTTTTGCGCGAGGCTGAGGTCAAGCTCACAGGTCCGGCAAGGCGAATACGAGGTGCCTAACCGTTACGTGTGGGAATGTTTGTTTGTTGCCCAATGGCGTATCTTGTCTATACCGGTGAAGCAGGGCTAGCGTCCTTTCTAGATCACATTTCTGAAGACATGACTCGACCATTGACGATCTTCGGTGAACAAGCTTCAAGGCAGAGAGCGTGCGCAGATTGTATTGGCGAGAGATATTTTTATACCTTGGCACTCGTTTTCCTCGTATACGCCTACGCACTGACCACCAAAATCGTTGGATATGCACAGGGGTTGGAGGGCATGAGTTGCAGATTGATTTATGATTGGACGTTTAGTTTCGTGGTGAGTCGTACTGCGGTGATTTGCTCCAACGAAGTCGTTTCATAAGCCTCTGCAAACGCAGCCTTGAAGCTTGGTAAAGAGGGTTGCTATGTTGTCGTTGTTGACCCGGATGCTGCTACCACTCTACGGAATCTGTAGGCAGAAAAATGGTAGTATGGACCTAGCCAAGCGCCACACGGAACGCTTGCTAGAAGTACAAAAGTACAACTCTATAGAGCAACAAGAACGGCTTCAGTGCCTTTCCGAGGTCTACATCTTGCAACTCAAAGTAGCGTATCGCGAACGTGATATAATACGCTTTCAGTTAAGAATTTTTTCTTTCAGAGAACAAAAGAGATGGAGGTGAATGGATAGCCCTGCCTTGATAACTTGTTATTAACATCCCGGTACGAAGACTAGCTTTGGTTATATTTATGTGAAATTTGGCACACTCTCGAGGCCGACATTCTTTGCCGCAGTCAAGGTGTCTCGAGTCTGTCGCTGTCACGTAGTCAGATAATGAGCAAATAGGTCACGTGATGCATATCTGGATATTGTGTGGCTAATTACAAGTTTCGGAATGGTGGTATCGACAATGGACTAGCAGGAGGCCATAGCGAGTTTAAAATTGCACTGAACCGGATCTGAAGCTACGGGCACATATATGAGCCTCTCATATGAGGCATGGAACAGAAGACCAAAGCTTTTCCATAGTCTAGCGGACGGATACTATGCGTGGGAAAGGTTCAAAACTCTCCGGGAAAATGTATTTTTGCTACAGTCACTCAGAACGCATTCGAACGCTCCCAACAAGACTTCGTGGACTAGAACAAGAACTCAAAAATACCACCAGTGACATGTAGGCTTTAAGGCGATGACGTTTGGTATGGACTCCGGCCTGCCTCGGTCTTCCCCAGTATCGTGGTTAGTAAACGGCAGGAGAAGTGGAGCGCAGGATTGAGCTGAGCGCTTGACCACGAACCGACTCCCCTGATACACGGGATTCATGCATCCAAACGAAAGAATAGGAATCCATGGGAATGCCATAACGTGGGTAGCGGCACAGCAAAAGGTCGAAGTGACATACGGAAAGCGGATTAACTAATACAGCCTTGGCGTCCGTGGCTTGGCATCCGCAGCTTCGTGAACCTCACATGTCCGACATCAACGGCCTCAGAACGCTGACCACGGTCCCCGCCCATTGACGCTCATTTTCTGCCAATTGCACCCCAGTAACTCTGGTGCCCATCATGGCAGCAAAGAGCGTGCCAACGCGCTTCGCGGTATGTCTACACAGCTCTGTAGCGTCCTACCTATATGGAATACCTTTTCTACCGCCTGCTACTACTCCCGGAGACAGCTACTGACGCTGCCTGACACAGAAATATACGCTGGAGCCCAAAGGAATCTATGCTAGAATCTCTCGCATGCTTGCCATCGACCCCAGCCGGTCGACCGGTGTCCCGATGAACCCTCAATTCCGCAACCCGCCGCCCGGTGCCCTCGACCCCGCAACCTACGACGACCCAGTCACTGTCCCTGCCGCAGACATTGCTGAGAACCCGTACTGGAAGCGAGATGTACGACGCCGGTATCCTAAGCTTTCCACCGTCACTCAGGCCGACGCTGTGGCGTTGCTTGAGGTTGGCAGCGCAGCGGCGCCTAAGCAAGAATTGATTGGCGAAGCTGGCTCAAAACAACTGGTCGCAGCTCAAGAGGAAGGCACCAAGGGGCTAGCTGTGGCTTTTGAGAAGAACGCCGGACTAGCTAAGGACGTACTGGGCCCTGGAGGCATGCCACCACTACCAAGTGGAATGCATCTCAATGCGGATGGCAAGAAGAGATATGAGCTCGACAGCGATCACGGATACCCAGAGCAGTAAGTAGCACCCCAAGTCACAGCTACAGCAAGATGGAGCGGGTTGCTAATGCGTCGTTAAGGTACCCTTGCCGGCAATTTGTCTAAGTCAGCGGCCTTAACGTAGAACTTCGTAGAAGTGTAAATATAGGCTCTTTTCCTTGCGTGACTGTTTTGTTGTTCTGTTAAGTGAATTCACCCAGCGTTTGCGGTCTTGGCGCTGCTGCCCCGTAATTGCCGCCTCTGTCGCGCCTGCTATGTTCACCTGCAAGTGCTCGACATAACCTCGCAGCTGCCATGTTTTTCTCTCTTTCTTCCAACCGCTTGCTGAAAGGCCTACGCATGGCTTCCAAGAAACCCCCCCAGGCGCCCGACGAGGCCACCCCTCTGGACGTCATATTTTCATGCTCGGTTTGCGGCGACACCCTCACTGATGTTTACGAGGGTCACAGCGAGACAGTTCTAGGTCTCTCAGACGGCTTCAATACCAAGGACCGCCTCGTCACCCGGCTGTACGTGGCTTCATGTTGCCATGTCATATGCATCAAGCACATCGAAGGAGGCCGTGGTGAGTCCGCGATGATTATCTTGAGCGCATATGTTGCTAACCGTTCGCGCTCAGGACCAGCCTTCCACAAAGAGCACCAGCATCCACAAGCGCCCTGTCCGGTTTGTGTAAACGAAGGGGCAGGTGATACACCACGCCAGCTTTTCTCTGTGCGTGGCTTCAAGGAAAATGAGCATGACCCGGCCATTCCTCCGCTCTGGTTTAAAGCGCCGCCTATGAAGCTTGATGCGAAAGACAAGGAGATGGAGGCGCTGCGCGTAGGCTAGCACCCTGTCAAATTTGTTGTGTTTTGTTGACACTGTGCAGTTCCAATATCTATCCTTGATCAGGTACAGCAAAAACATCACCGCTGCCTACAAACAGGCGATCAAAATCTCCTCCAAAGCCGACGCCAAGCTACGGGACATGGAAGGTATTGCGTCGGCAGAGCATGGAAAGGTGCATTCTCTTGAGCAAAAAGCTCAAAAGCTTCGCCGGCTTGAAGCGCGACTCCCAGCGATTGAACATTATCTCAGTATCATTCCGAGATTAGCAGAGTACGTACTACACCACTATCATCATTAACCTACTAATGTGGCATAGGCAACACGACATGATGCAGGCACAACTGGCTTCTATGGGAATTCATCTCCAGCTGGAGCCCATTCCTAGCTTCAAGGGACACTTTCCGCTCAACGAAAACGGGGTGTTTATTGATGACCAGGACCATGCGGCTGCCGAAATGCAAAATACAGCCTCAAGCCATACGGTGGGCAGGTCTGCGTACGCTGATGGTCCATCTGGAGAGCATCGGGAATCTCTTGGTATCCAGATAAAGCGTCCCTCCAAAAGACTTAGAGTTGACTCGCCTCTCCCAGCTACTAATATTCATGGGGTGCCGTCTAGCCGGGACATGATGCCACCACCGTCCAAGCCTCCAGGGAGAATGAAGTCTATACGCAACATCATTCCATCTATTCGCAACAGAATCTCACACGGACGTCTGTCGCCAGTCAAAAAACGTCCATCTCATGAAGAACCTGAATTACAGATATATGACAATGGCCGATGGGAAGACGTGTGCCACTCACGTCCTAGTAGTATTCGGGAAGAAATGGCAAGTCTTCAAGGCCCGTCACAGGAAGTTTTGATGTCGGGTGCGTTGCCACCAGATGATGACAGACAGCCGATTTTGCCTCTCGATTCCAAAGCGATTACAAGCTCTAGTCGGCATGGTAATCAATCCGAGTTCACATTCAGTGCCCCGTCACCCATCATGATGCGTAGGAATGGACCCGCGGAATTGCCTACTGAACCATCATATGTGCGCCTCTTAGATGGTCTAGGCCGTCATGATGGTCTGGACCTGGGGCTGGAAGATCCACGATCTCTTGTCGGAACTGAGCGCCGCGTCAGTCATCAGGATGCACCCAGCTCTTACCAAGCTGGCCGAGTGTCCCATCCCCAACAGCACCAGAGGCAAGCGGAACTTGAAGACAACGTGGAGTATTTACCTATCAACCCTGGCCCAGTTCCTACATATCGACGAGTCAAGTCTGATCAGTCTACAATGCGTGCCAAGGCTTCGCTGGGGGGTCGTAGCTACCAACCTGTGGACCCTATTACTCCAGCGCCAGCTCATTTTCAACGACAGATTGCCGAAATCGATCACGTAGTAAGTCCCTATTTTGGGAGCGGCGGCCGTAAACCTCAACCGTTCCCACATTCCCAAGTCGCTGAACCTGAGGCTAGTTTCATTCGCTCCGCAGCTTATCGATCGTGTCAGCGACCGACAAGCCGGGACATGGATTGGCAGGAGCCACGGAGTCTTAATGGTCTTTCGTTTTTCAATTCCCCTATGAATGAGCACAACGAACCGATTGGCTGGGAGCGTGAGCCAAGGGCTTCGATATATATGGCACCTTCACCGCATCGTATAGTTCGCAATATCGACTCCCAAGGTTTTCTCACGAGGCCAGATGCTAAAAACTCGCCAAGACGACCCTTTCTTAGACATGATTCTTTCGACAGGCCCTACGGTCGTCCGGATTTGGCACATACCGATCATAGAACTTCCAATGCGCCTTCCAATCATCCCGTTTATAGATCTACTACGCGTCTTTCATCGGCATTACCATCAATGATGCCCCGCTACTCGCTAGCCAGAGAGAACCCACAGTTCAAAACCTTGACACGGACAGGAGTGCGGAGTAGCCAGTCTTCGCGCCCTTTAGCCCCAAGGGTCTCTCATCCAATGTCAGCGAGCAACGCCCCTTGGCGAGTAGAACGACGGAGCATTCGCCGATAATCTGAAAGTTCATACCCAGCTCCAGTCTTACATCCGATGGGAAGGCTCATCTAAAGTATTAGAAGGCTCGACATGGCGGCGGAGGCTTGCACACCAATTTGAGCTGTGTTACCATGGACACCTTGGGGTTGCGTTTTGTGCTCACGTGATTGGGTTTTACTATGTAGTCATTGGACGATCAATGCATCCACTATCCTGACTGGTAACCTCCACATACTGTTATGGGAATCAGTGATCCAGAAAAGCTTCGTTAGAATAAAAAGCAGTGTTCTTTGTCAAAGCTCCCGAAGCTTAAGAGCATACATCTTAGAGACAGTCGTTATCTTAGGCTTGCAGAGATCATCGACACGCTATCCAGCGTGGAACAGAGATCGGCAGCTACGGGACGGCCTGCCTAGTGAGATACTTTAAAAGACGTTGATCCTTAGTTCTTTCACTTACACAGATAATCACGTCTCCAGTAAGCGTTCGACTTCTTTTGTCGGACACGGAGCGAGTTGAACCACTTCTCAAAGAGAACGGACCGTTCTCCGGAAGCCAACTCGCTATCTAAGCAGTTGTGGGTTGTCGATATGTGGATCTACGCATGTGGAGCTGTGTGCAATTTGAACAACTTGCGTGTGATTTGGGAGGTACCGGCATTTAATATGGAGACGAGCTGTGATTGGCCAGAGCCCCTTAGTCTGCTTGGTGTTTCAAAAGTCACCTGCAGATCCCAGTTTTTATCTCCAGCGCTGGCCTGATGTCAAAACATAGGATTTTGTTTCAAGCACTAAGAAATTGGCCCATTGGATGTGATTCCGCGAATGAAAATCCTTGCACCCCCGCAAGGACTGCGGTGAATTCCCCACCACTAGCGCCAGTTAAGCGTGTCCTTAATGTGATGAAGCAATCTATCCGTCCGCGGCATAACTCCAAGCAAATTAGCAGCACGCGCCGAGCCGCAAAATAGACAGCAGCGTTGATGAAGCCAGGTTTCTGGATTGTAAGGACTAGTCATTAGTACCATGTGTTTCATTTGAGAACGGACGGACTGGATCCGTGCTGTAAGGAGCAAAGGAAGTAGTCTTGCACCAAAGCTAGAGTATAAAAAGCGCCGTACGTGGATTACAAAGTGAACAGGGCAGTTTACACCCTTTCGACGAAGACCTTCTCGTATTCTACGGCTCAAACCTCGCAATGCGTTTCGGCGAACTCTTGGCTACGGCCGCCTTGGCCTCCACTGCCTTTGCGCAGACACGCAAGATGAAATGGTTCGGCATCAACGAATCAGGTGCCGAGTTTGGTGACAAGATCTTCCCCGGTCTATACGGCAAAGACTACATCTGGTATGATTACGCCGCGATCGACAAGTTCATCGCCCAGGGCATGAATATGTTCCGCCTCAACTTTGGTGAGCTCCTACCTTTAAGCGCCTTGCAGCATCTGAATTAACAATATGGCCAGCCATGGAACGCCTCACACCCAACAACCTCACTGCCCCCTTCGACAAGTACTATATGAGCAATCTGACGGAGCAAATCAACTACATTACGGGCAAGGGCGCCTACGCCATGATCCAGCCACACAATTACGGCCGCTTCTACGAAAACATCATTACCGACACCAACGGCTTCAAGACGTGGTGGAAAAACATCGCCGCAAAGTTCAAAGACAACTCCCTCGTCGTCTTCGACGTAAATAATGAGTTCCATGACATGGACCAGCAGCTCGTCTTCAACCTTAACCAGGCCGCCATCGACGGCATCCGCGCAGCTGGCGCTACTAAGCAGTACATCACCCCTGAGGGCAACTCGTGGACGGGAGCCTGGACCTGGGTTTCCAGTGGAAACGGTGCCTCCCTTGTCAACCTCAAGGATCCCCAGAATAAACTCGTCTATCAGATGCACCAGTATCTCGACACCGACGGCTCCGGCACCCATGCTGAGTGTGTCAGCGCTACTATCTTCAAGGAGCGTCTGCAGGCCGCTACCAAGTGGCTCAAGGACAACAAGAAGGTTGGGATCATTGGCGAGTATGCTGCTGGAAACAATTCGCAGTGCCTTACTGCCCTTAAGGACGGTCTTGCGTACATGGGTCAGAACTCGGATGTTTGGTGGGGCGCGCTCTGGTGGGCTGCGGGCCCGTGGTGGGGAGATTACATGTATAACATGGAGCCCTCAAGCGGTCCTGCTTGGACTGGTGTGTTGCCGCAGATCAAGAGCTACTTTTAGGGGAAGAATTTGGGGATTCACTTCTTGTATATAAGTTACTGCATTTAGGATTGGAAATTATCGATTAGAGGGCTCATGATCAGCCAAAAATGTGAATCCGTGAACACAGTGGAGCGAGAACATTGAAGAATTTCAAAAGTCGCAGCAATAGGTTCCACTCTTTTTTCGTAAAGAGAGTTTCTTTTCCTGCAATGAAATACAATTGATGATTTGGTACATTAATTACCAATCTGGATGTTCCCCGTTATTCACTAGATCTAACATCAAATGTCTACTATCCAGCATCTTCGTAGGATCACCCTCTTCGACTTCACCTAACAAAAATGTCTCTCTCCTAATGATTTTAGTTTCTTCATCACCGGAACAAACTGGGCTTATTCCGCTGCCAACGCAGGATTAGATATTAACTGATCGCACTACACCGGCGTAGAATTGATGGAGAAGCATCTCCAATTGATGTTCAGCTGTTTTTTTACCCAACCTTGCTTGCGTGGCGGTGGCTGGCTCTGCGATGCCATCGGGTGATGTGGTTGATTACCTCTCCGACTTCGTGCACCCAGCCCCTCGCCAGTGAGCTGCTTGTGCTTATTCATAATACTTCTCGCAATTCAAAAATGCCAATAGTTCTCACATACTGTTGTTGAGCAGAAGGGGTTCCCGATAAATTTTTACTGAGCTCGAAAACACGTTCAGATTCCTTTCGTCGCTGGTCAGAACGAGACAGTCAGCCCGAAAAGGCTATGGAAAGCAGGCACGATTCACTCGACGACACAACTTGACCTTTCATGGCACTCGCTCTCAATTAAAAGGTGTATTATTTATCTTAGAAATCGTCCAAGGTGTTGCTAAATCCAGTGGAGTATAGAGTTGCATGGATTGCAACCATCAATGATTGACATCGAGCTGGAAGCTGCTCTGGCACACCTAGACGAGCAACCCGATGGCAGTTTCCATTTCGGCCCAGGAGACAATTATGTCTATTTTATAGGTCGAATGGGCGGACGTAACATTGCCATCGTCACTTTCCCTTGAAGGAATGCAAGTAAGCAAGTCATGATTTTACGTCCTAAGTAATCAAAATACATGAGAACCTTCCAGGGTTATGGAGAAGCGCTAAGCGGGAGCTTACGACTTCTGAGGGCGTGTTATGTGATTAGCTGCTAAACCCTTTGACGTGTAAGGCTTATTCAGTTCCTGCCCTCCGTGTTGAAGGAATCCAAGGCGGGACGAATAGTGCTGCTGTTCTTGTTTCTCAACTCGAAAAATTCTTTAGCAACCTCTGGACCGTGCTACTTGTTGGTGTCACTATCAATGTGGTGATTCATCAATCTTTTACAGTGCAGCGCTGACGCATTATTCTACCATGTAAGTGCAGAGTACTTGGAGTAGTAAGCAGAGGAATTAATGAAACGTAGGAACTCATGTTGCCTTTATCTCCTGGCCTCAATCAAGGGGGCTCCCTCGCTGACCACTGCATGGTTTCTGGTCTAGGAATTCCGGTCATCCCACACCTCGAAAGATCTTCTAGTCGTCATCTAGTCGGCATATTTAAATTTACTCTGGATAATAACAAAACTAAGATTATACGAGACAATTTACTGAGTCAAAAAAAAAAACTCGACTTGATCGCATTTTCCTTAGCGAAAGGCTATATAAAGAAAACTATTGTCATATGTTACAGATCATGAAGATCAGGAATTGCTTGAAGCTCGGAGATCTCACCGCGAGAGATTTGAAGAAAAAAGCCAAAAAAAAAAAAAAGCAGATTCAAGCAACTGTAGACTGGAGCCTTCTTTGACTGATTGTTACAGCCTGGTTCCTCTATTCGGATCCTACACTATCCCAACACGGCATCCATTTCGACCCTAAACCCCATCCAACCCTACGGCCGCAACCGTTCCTATCGCACGAAAAGCAAACCCACCACCCAGAATAAAGATATCACACAATCACCACGTCACTACTAACGGCATTGAGTTCAAGTCCAAATGTTCACCGCTATCTCACGGCCCACACCGAACTTCGGCCCGTTTTTTTCTTGTATAGTACTTAGCCCCGCCTTAACGCCGTCATAAAAGCCGTCGTGACGACAGCTCAGGAACGCCGTTTTCAGTCCGCACAGAATACTCAATTTCTTTGCAATTGGCGCTGAAGGTGAGTGTACTGGGGATCTGCGTGGCCGATAGGTCCGAAGGATTCGGGGTGGGAAGGCCGATGATAGGAAAGGATGTGCTAAGATGTATCTAGGAGACTAGGCGCGCCATTGCGAAGACGTATAAAGCGTTGCATATACAAGAAAAACAGGGACGTGTATAGCGAGTGCCAGCATCTCGATCTCAGAATGGTACGCGTCGCAGTAGCTGGTGGCACAGGCAGTTCGTCTTCCCTATCCTGACCCAGCTTTATCCGTCCTAACGAAACCCTAGATGTCGCTACAGAGATCCTCCGTACTCCGGTCGCTTCTGGTAAACACGACATAACCATTTTCACGCGGAGCCATCCCAAGACCCTTGCCCCAGGCGTCTCCTACAAGCGTGTAGACTACACCTCCCTAGACTCGCTTACCGAAGCCCTCCGCGGCTACGATGTCTGCCTCAGCTTCCTTATCGCCTCCCAAGACACAGACAACGTCGCACAGAAGAACTTAATTCACGCATGCATCACAGCCGGCGTGCGGCGCTTCAGCCCCTCGGAATGGGGCATCAAGAACGACAACGGATGCCCGCCGTACGTAAACAAGGACTTCATCGCAGGGTACCTTGCAGACTTGAACCGCGATGAGAAGAAGCTCGAGTACTGCCTTTTCCAACCCAGCATCTTCATGGATTACTTTGCGCATCCGTACCCGCTGAGCCCTGGGCTCATCACGTGGCCGTTCTTCATCGACTTCGAGAACCGGCGTGCTATGATCTTGGATGGAGGCGATCAGCCCATCGTTCTGACGCCTATTTCCAACGTCTCGGATATGTTGGAGCAGGCGCTGTCCGACGAGCGCGAGTGGCCGGCCGTTGGCGGGATGCGCGGCGTGCAGACTACCATCAATGAAATTGTAGCTTTGGGCAAGAAGCTCAGGGGCGGAGAATGGTCGTTCGAGCATGTGCGGGGTGAGGATATTGAAAATGATGTGTTGAACACGTCGTGGATTCCTGAGATGGCGCATCCGGTTATCCCAGTGGAAGGTCGCAAGAAGTTTTCGAAGGCTTTTGTTATTATGTTTTTTAAGGCGATGTTAAGGGGGAGTTGGGAAGTGAGTGATGAGTGGAATCAACGGTTCCCCGACTATAAGTTCGCAGGTCTGGAAGAGTATTTGACCAAGGCGTGGAAAGGGAAGCCGTAGAGCTGTCTGGTCCATTCCGTTGCCAGATAGAATCAATCATAATCGTTTCAAATCCTCACTGAGATGCGAACCGAACACTGATGGTACAGGACTGGCTCTATTCGCCAACGAAATAAAATTCAAATTTTAGGCATCGATCAATGGAACAGCTGGCAATGGCTTCTCCGGCAACGGCTTGTTAGGAAGTGGCTTGTTCGTCTGAATCTCATCCGAGTATGACGGCGGTCTGTCCCCAAGCTCATCCCTATACCCTTCATCTCCCGAAGGCCGGTCGCTGAAGCTCTCGTCCCTGTACCGCTCAGCCAATAGTTGTGCATCCTCATCACCGCCGTCTCGCCGCATCCGCGCCCAGACCTGATCCATACCGTCCCATCTTGCCAGCTCTCTCTGGCTCTTGACTGCGAAGAAGAGCCACCAAGCGAACCACAAGCCTAGAATTCCTAAAACCACGAACCCTGCAATCTGAAATATGGTGGCCCAGGGCCATTCGTGAATCACGATGCCAATCCCTTGTCGGAAGGACCCTTCTTTTCCATAGCCACCCCATTCCTCGGCAAAGTAGACGATGTGACCATTCTCCCGCACCAGGTCGTTGCCGAAGAAGCGGCGTATCTTGCCCCAGAATCCAAGCTCCGCAACGCGGGGAACTGGAGACCGGCGCTCCATGAACTCCACACTTGCAAGTTCATATTCGTACAGCACTTCCACACCTCTGTTGTTGTCAAAAAGGGTGCTGGCGGACTGTAGATCTTGCTCGCCCGGATACCTCTCCCCGTCTAATTCTTTGCCTTGAATAATGATGCGTAGAACGGACTGTTCGTCGCTTCCGAATACGCGCCCAGATTCTTTCGGCGGACCATTCGTACCTCCAATCGCATCGAACACAACCTCCCATTTCTCTGTCTGTGTCTCGGGATGCGATTCCAGCCACTTGGAGTAATAATCAAAGTCGAGTTCAACGTTCGAGATGGTCGATTCAACGCATTGGCAGTTGGCGTCACCAATCTGACATGGCTTACGAGCACACGCGAGTGTGTTTTCGAGGTCAGCACGCGAGAATGACGGCGGAACTTGGGCGGTGAAGATTTCTGGAGGATGCGGGTTCGTAGACAGGGAAGGAAATATGGGTTTGCCATTTAGCAACAGCGTGCGGTGATCGCGCGTCAGGGAGATATTGAAAAGCTGTTTCGCGATCCTGTTAGCTGGGTCAGGCGGGAAGGGAGGCCTACGAACCAGGTCATTGTCCTTGTGCACGAGCTTGTAAGTCCTGTTCTCCCCCTCCCCGTGGAATTCTTGCACTGTACACTCCGGGCATGGCAGCTTTGCCATGTAGTACGAGCCAGGATCGACAGTGGTTACTGCCTTCATGGGCTGGCGACACGCCTCGTCACCTTCATCGTTGCGGCCGGCGCAATCAAGCGACAGCTCTGGGGAGGCTTCGACAGCACTCAAGAAGAAGAACAAGAGCGAGACCAGGCCGAACGAGCGCATGCTGGTGGTAACGAGGCTCGGAAGGTGAGGAGCGATGGTTCGGCATCGTCAAATGCATCTGATCGCGCAATTAGGGGCTCTTGGCGTGTGGGGGCGCAGGGGTAGGGCAGGTTCCAGGCTTTGTCCTGCACCCAGCTAACTCCACAAAGACATTCGCTCGAAGACTGCAAATGTTCCGTTAGGCGAATAGATAATCACTGGGTCTCTAGATGCATCACGAGTGATGAATGCAACGTCGAAAAAAGTCTAGCATAAACTGCCGCGTTCATCAGCAGTGGGCCAGCTTGTTGGTCCGATGAGGAATCGGCAGGATTTCCAGCAGTTTCGATTCTGGAGCAAATCCAGGGAATTGAGAGTGCGATCGAAGATCTTTGAGAGCATGCAGACACCTGTGTGCCTGAGCCAAAGCATGACGTCACCCTCGTCACTCTGCTCTCTCACCCTATAAACCAAGCTGCAAGCCTCAACCCCATCATTAAACACATCTCGCAGAGCCACAGAAACACGCATACAAACAGCCAATCTACTTAAACAAGCCGAAGATCTCTCCACAATGTCGCAAAACTCCAGCTTCCAATCCTCCTCCTACTCTTTCTCGTCGTCTACCGTCAACGGCCAGACACGCTCTCGGAGCGAGGCCACCTTCAGCGACAACTCCGGTACCAAAGTCCACCGCTCCAGCCAAGAGCCTGGCCAGGCGCCACGGGAGGAGCGCTTCCAATATGACAACACAGGCAAGAGGGTTGAGGAAGCCGGTACAAGGGGCAGGATTGAAGATGTGACGGACAAGGAGCAGGCGGAGAACGACAGGCGGTATGAGGAGCGCATGGAGGATGAGTACGCTAAGAGGGAGGGAGGTGCTTAGAGGATGAGTGAGAAAATATGAAAACGAGAGCTCATGGTCGATGAGACCTCGGCTGGGAGCTCATAATCGAAGCAGATGCAGTGTATGATATTATCTGGGCGGACGGCTATAACGACTGATGGAATGATTATAGTTAGCAAAACTATATCAATTAGGTCCTTGTGCTAATTTGTGTCCTATTCTTCAATAAACAGCAGAATGATCACCGCATCGCGCGCACTAGCTAGCTTTTAGACTACCCCACAAACCGGACTTTTTTCTCACCCATTAACAACCACCCAGTATCCGCTTACATCCACCCGACCCACAGCCTGTCTCCAGTGCCAAAGTCCCCAGAAAACCTGAGTACCCCGGTCTGGACTGCAATATCCGCGCACGTGTTCTTAGTATTGTTCTTGATGCGTCCGGCGCAGCGATAGCCGCAGGTAGCCGCATCCTGCCGTTGGATATATACGCAGCTCCCGCTGCTATGAAGACTTGCGCATGACCGAGTCCGCAACTAGTGGGCATTGCTAATCATGACACCCGTTTCACTGCTAGTTTTTCTTGCTCGGGAAGGACGCGGTTGGAAGTGGAGGGGAGCTCGGGGTCAAGGTATATAGGTCCCGTGGCAGCGCTTTGTCTGCGGTGTTCTTTCGTCACAGGTCCCACGGCACGTTTCCTGCGTGGTACCAAAGAGAAATAGCTGTCTTCCTCCGAGTGTGTCGATGAGTGCGCAATAGGAAGCTTAGAATTTGTTCCGTCATGGAGTTCCTCCTCGGTCTAGCGCACAAGCTGCTTACCTCTCCCGTCATGTTGTTAGCATCCATATTTGGAGTGTTTATAGTCTATGTACGTTCTACTTCCAACCATCCAAGGTTCGAGCTAATCAATCCAGGTGCTTTCTGTCATCGTCTACCGTCTAACCCTTCACCCTCTGGCCAAATACCCCGGGCCCCCCCTAGCGGCGATAACCGACATCTATCTCACCTATTACGCTTACCGTGGGTCCCGACATCTCGCCTTCAGCCGCGCACATGAAAAATATGGGAAATATGTGCGTATTGGTCCAAACACACTCAGCATCAATACGACCACTGCCCTGAAAACCATCTACGGCTTCCGCACCAATGTCCGCAAAGCCGATTTTTACACAGCGTTTCCAGCTAACAAGAACACCTACAATGTGCACAGCAGCATCGATAAAATGCAGCATGCGCGTAAGAGGCGCGTAATGAGCCATGCGTTCAGCGACCAGGCGATCAAGAGCCTAGAAAAGTATATCCTAGCCAACGTGAGGACAGCATGCCAGTTGCTGCGAGAAAAAGGAAAACAGGGTGAGGATGCCAAGGGATGGAACGAGCCGTGGAATGTGGCCAACTGGTGCAACTGGTTGGTGTTCGACATCATGGGAGATCTAGTCTTTGGAAAGGCATTTGGTATGCTGGAGAGTCCAGTGAATCGATTTGCGGTTGATTTAGTTGGGAATGCCGCTCACCGCCATCTCATTGTAAGTTTTCACTTTTAATATGAGTGAGAGGTTGCTAATTGCGATAGTGCGGCACGCATTTAACTATCCATAACTGGCATCTGGATAAGATCCTTTTCCGCAAGATTGCTGCGCAGCGTGGTCAGTATATGCAATATAGCAAAGCGCAAGCAATGGAAAGGACAAAAATGGGCCTTGACGTGGACCGGAAAGACTTCTTCTACCATCTCCTCAATGCCAAAGACCCTGAGACCGGCAACGGATTCAGCATGGACGAGCTGTGGGGAGAATCGAACCTGCTGATCATTGCAGGATCCGACACCACCTCTACCGCCATGGCCGCCACATTTTTCTACCTCGCTCACAATCCTACCGCATTAGACAAGTTACGCAAAGAGATTCGTGAGACATTCTCAGACGTCGAAGAGATTGTATCAGGACCGAAGCTAAGCGGCTGCTCCTACCTACGTGCCTGTATCGACGAGTCCATGCGTATGACGCCTCCGGTAGCAGGCGCTCTCCCCCGCCAAGTTCTCCCAGGAGGCATCGAAATTGACGGCCACCACATTCCCGCCGGCGTCGACGTCGGCGTTCCGCACTACGCCATCCACCATAATGCGGACTACTACCCTCGCCCCTTTGACTACATCCCCGAGCGCTGGCTCGCAGATCCCGCTGCCAATCCCATCCACCACAAATTATCAGACGCTCACGCAGCCTTCTGCCCCTTCAGCATCGGTCCGCGTGGCTGCATCGGCAAGGGCTTAGCATACGTGGAGCTAACTGTTACTATCGCCCGAGTTTTGTTCCTATTTGACCTTAAGCTAGCACCTGGAACGACTTTGGGAGCGGGCGGGAAGGATTTGGAGGTGGGAAGGACACGGGTTACAGAGTACCAGATTGAAGATAGGTTTGCGAGCCACAAAGATGGCCCGATTCTACAGTTTCGTCCAAGGTCGCTGTAGATGTAGCTTCTAGAGTGAAAATAAGTTTGATACCTAGAAATAACATATGCCCTGGGAAGCACGATAAAGGAACGTCGGTGGAGCTTTAACGTAGGGTTTTGACATCTTGGGTCAAAAATACGCACTCTGGAAGCGGTAGCGGAATACAACGGCAACCCAAGGAGATTTCCGATCTTCAATACCTTTCTAATATCTTGTTTGTGCGCGTGGAGTCCTGATGGGTTGGCATTGTTACATTTACTTATGTTGTTCCTATGTTCCATAGATGGAATGAACATAAGTCAGTTTTCAGATAAGCAGCTAAGTGACGTTGGTACGTTCTCTGTCGCCTATAATCAATTTGTTACGCATATAACTTATGCAAGCGCCTCTTTTTTCAACTCATTCTAGGTCGAATATACTTCGTGGATATATTTTCCTCTACCGACGAATCGGATACAGGCAACCTAGCAGAAAACTTGATGAAAACACTTGGCGAATCACATTTGATAAATACACAGTGAGATCCTCGATATTACTAACTTGATACGGATAGTAAGCTGACTGTAGATCAGTTAATCTAAGCACTCTGGAAGGCAGGAGTGGCATCAGCATCAATCGAAATGCGTCGCCTACTGCGCCACTAACGTTTAGGACATCACAGATGTGACTCAATGAGTCACCGGAGCCTTGGAAGTCTTATAGTGAAAAGAGCCGAACTACATAGATGCTCTTTTTCAACGATTTCAATCAATTTGCAAGTAGTATTATTTGTTAGAATTTTCAAAGCAATTCATATATAATGTAGCTGTTACTACTGTACTTTATCTCAGTTTACCTTTCACTGAAGGCCTGCAGACGCTCCTTCAGGGACAAATAATACGATTTGGTATGAGGACTGAATTAACAAGAAGCCCCGCCCTGCGACTCAGCCGCACCGATGATCAGAAGCAACATGACGAAAGTGTGCGACCATGAATGCTCGGCGCGATTAGGCTACAAAATGAAAATGAGAATCACTTCATCAACACTGGTTTCAAATGTCAAGATTTTTATCCAACAATCGCTGTGCTTTTTGAGTGCATGTTTCCCATTATGTCATTACTTCGCAGCTTCCGTGGCTTTGCTACTATTTTGTTGCTTGGTACCAGGGTAGTATCTGGCCTGGACTTTACATTTCTCCAAACGCACACTGGCGACCGACCGGATATCATCAGTAAAGAGCAGTTCCTCGCCGCACCTTTTGTCCAGCTATGCCCATCTGGAAACTGCTTAAAGGACTGTCGCAACTACACACGCATCTTCCAAACTGTACCATATGGCATGGAAGCCACAGTTCAAAGGTACGGCCAACCGGATAACAGTGGTAAAGTCAACGTTACTCTCTTCGGGCTTTGCACGAATCTTGTCAGTGCGGCGAGACTGGCTAAAGCAGAAGAAAATAAGAGGGTGAATGCGACATCGTTCTTCATATCTGAAAATCAAGGGTTGGCCGTGTCGGATCCGTTCAAGCAGGTTGCTATAAGCATCGCGGCCTGTCTTTCTGACACATGTGGCCGCACCCGTTTCCCGGACAATTGCGGAACCAGTTGTTCATTGAGGAGCCTGCTCAACAACAACACCGACACATTCGACTGGAGCCATGCCATGTTGGCCTGCACTCAAAAGCTGTGCAAGCCACTACGTGCCCTACCCTTTGCGAATCAGGATGTTCTTGGTATTGGTGTAAGTTTTTGCTTACATGTATTGATAGTACTATATGAAAACTGCTGATGAAACTTTTGTAGGTTCTGGTCTCTTTTTGTACGCAGGGATTGCTCCTTCTATTCGCTTCAGCTGGAGTAGCGGCATCTATGGCGTGGCAGCTATGGAAAGGACAAGACGGCAATCTCAATATTATACAAAAGTTCAAAGGCCCTATGTCTACTTTTCTTACAGCGCAAACATATTTTAGCAGTGAGTTCAGTCATTGGAACTTCCACTATTACTTTCTCCAGGTTATAAGCTGATTACGGGTCTCTGAAATATAGTTTCAGCTGCCATCGCGTCATTCGTTCTACATCCATCATCGCTTGATCCAATTAACGGTTATGCGCTTATGGTTGTTTCCACGATTGGTTTTCTCTGCCCAGTCTTCACACTCCTGCTCCTCCGCAGTCACAATGGACGAACTGGATTCGGGACATCTTTAACCTTTCTTAGCTGGCTTTTGAACACCGTGATCTTCTTCCTACTATTGCGCAACCTCTCCAACTTTGGTGCCAATGTCGCTGAAGATGCGTTGAACCAGCTATTTAAAGTACCAACTTGTGGAGACTCCTCTGCCATGCTCCTGTGTCAACAGTTGACCGGATCCAATCCCCTGGAGCGTATCACAGGATTTTTTGTGAAGAGTTCCTGGACGAACATACGTACTATACCTATGTTGTGGGTTTGGACAACCCTTGCCTTGCTCGTATTGATACTGGATGAAGTGTGGCAAGCAGTCCAGTTTCGCAAGAAAAAAGACGCGCCACAGCAAGATGTGATCAAGACCAAGATGAGACCAACTTTGGCGCGGCTTCCTCAAAACAGACTAAGTGGCAATTATCGCATGCTTAGTAGATTTATTGTTACAATAGTATTTATTGTGCTATTTTCAATTAGCCTTATATTTATTTTCCAGATGGTATTGAAATTACTCAACATGTATGCTATAGACACGAACGGTTGGTCCTTTGGCCAGGTTGTGGCTGCCATGTTTTGGATACCAGTCTTTTTAGATGTGGCACATTCGACATTCGGTAACCAAGCCTTCTCCTTTGTCACTCTTAAGATAGCTAGCTGATGATGGCGATAGTGGAAAAGAAAAGCCACGTTGCCGATAGCCATTCAGAACTGGAAGAATTAGAGATGGAGCTGATACCACCAAAGAATCGTTCTGCTTACTCAGCTCTCCCAGAATCCAACCTCACAGACGCAGAAAATGAAGAGAGGCATCTGCATAGCTCAGCTACCGCTCCACCATCTCTTGGATCACGTAAACGAAGCCTACAGAAGCGCCAGACGCTTCGCATGGAAGAAGGCCAATAGAAAACTGGAGAATTCTCACCATAAGGCTATGCTAATCTGAATCGCTTTCCAAGGCTACTCAGCACAATCAATCTACACTATTTTACATAAAACTCATTTACCCTGCTCGATTTCCGTTTACCGTGTCCCTTCGCTCCGCTTCATGCGTTTTATATTGGTGAACGATCTTTCGAAATCTTCAAGACTGCTTTCCGAACATTCCGTATTGGCCCTGTGGGGCCATACCAGGATTCATAGCTTGAGGCTGCTGCATTGGGACCATGGGCATGGACACCGAATTGGATAAAGAAGCTGGCTGGGTGTTTGGCGACCCCCCAGGCTGGTTGTCAGACCCGTTTAGGGGCGCTAACATTTGCTGTTGTGGTTGTTGATAAGGTGCCTGCTGCTGATATTGAGGTTGCTGTTGCTGATATTGCTGAAAGTTAGGCTGGGAAAATTGCTGTTGCTGGTATTGCCCTGCTGGGGGTTGCTGTTGCAAATGTTGAGGCGACTGGAATTGCTGCTGCTGTTGCTGCTGCTGCCCCGCACCAAAAGGTGTGGTCGGTCTCTGGATTCCCTGCCCGAACGTCGATCGGGGAAACATGTTCATTTGTTGCATAGGCTGCAAATTGGCCTGTGGAATCATTCCACTTCCTGACATGGGCATAGCGTTGTAATTATAATCGTCACGACGGGTCATGAACATACGATTCAAATCAGCATCCGTCTGGCCCTGCTTCGTGGTCCAAATGTAGTTGCTGAACTTGTGGGAAACCTCGAAGACATCTTCAAAGAACATCTTCTTGAGGGCGATGGGATGGTTGGACTTCTGGAAAGCGGCAAGAGCTACAGCACTTTGGAATGCGTTGCGAATCTGCCTACCATTCCAAACCGGTCCGTATTGAGGATTTCTTTGCAGGTTGTATATATCTTGCGCATATTTCAGGAGCTCGCGCTTGTCCATTTCATCGATGATAATGCCCGCATCCTTGGCTTTCTCGATATGCGTCTCCCATATCTTCTTTGTCTTGTCGAAATCCAAAGGCGGATAGTATAGAGACATGTGAATTCGGGACTTGAATGCCTCGTCGAAAACGCCTACTCGATTTGTGGTCAAGAAGAGAACACCTTCGTAGTATTCGAGTGTACGAAGGAATACTAGACACATATTAGTTCAAGAACTCAAGTGATGATTGTCCGCAGGGAAAGCTCACCTGAGACAAGAGCGTTGCGTTCATGGTCAGTCACGGTACGCTGCGCTAGAAAAATGTCGGCTTCGTCAAGAAGCATAATACAGTCCCAGTCCTGAGCTAATCTGAACACGTCCTGCAGGTTATCCTCAACCTCTCCAGGTGTCAATCCAAGATCGCCTATCTGGTTGTTAGACGGCTCCCAGAATGCCTAGAATGTCAAATACGACACGTACCACAAGTTATAGGGAGCAATGGCCTGTCATTGCTCATTGCAGCGCATTCTTTAATTTATTAGTGGATTGGTACACAAAAAGCGATAGGGGAAGATTACTCACCTGCAGTAGACGTCTTTCCAACACCAGGGACGCCATGCAATAGTATAATCACACCCTTGCCTATAAAGGTGTCAAAAGCCTAGAATATCTGTACAAGCCAGAGCAAGGACCAACCTTTGTTTTTGACAAGGTCGAAGTGAACTCTTCCGGACTTTTCTTTGTTGAAATGAGAATCTATGAGTGACTTGACGATGTCACGATGTCCATCCGGAAGCTCTAGTCTCTTCCAAGGTTCTTGCTGCTTGACCAAATCCTTGAGTTGCTGTTCTCCGTCGGGTCCTACCCCAATCTGCAAACATGCTACACGAAATATTTCGTCAGCCTACGTTATATGTTTTCACGAAGAATGATGATACATACCCCAACGCCTATTCTTCAGCACAAATGCAAAAATTTGGTCCGGCAAGATTAGTAGGTCGCTCGGATCCGTTGGCTCGGCTCCCAGATTATTCCACCTCTGTAACTTTTGCTCTTCGCCTTCTACGAAGTCATCTTTGAATTTGACGTCTAAAAAGACGTCATTATCTACGTAGGGAGGACTGTCAGTGGTACATTCCTTGTCATCGGTCTGGCCAAAAACGTAATCTTTCTGATTCGGTCGCCATCCGGGGACTTCTTCAAAGGCACGTCGGAAGTCAACAATCACCTCACTATCGATCCTCTCCGCGTAGCATGAGGCTTTCTTGGTCGATACATCCTTCAACTCGGCAAGCTTTTCGCCATCCGGAGTCCGTGCGATACTCCGCCCACTGTAGTAGAGGTGTGACATTTTAGCGCGTGCAACCTTCAGGTATTGCGCGGCGCGCTCCTTCAAGGTATCTTCATCCGGGACCATACCCTTGTTTTTTGCAATTGAGAACGGGACCACGGGGAGCGTATGAACCGCTCGAAGGTCCTCGAAGTCGGTTATTTCGAACTGCTTGTAAATTGGGACGAATATTGTGCCGTCGTGCTCTAGGTAAAAACAATCAAGTACAAAGGGCCTATATTCGGCCTTAAAGTCTTCATCCGTGACTCCAACGGGTGTATCGAGAAACCTCCGACCGCCTGTCCTGTTAGCCACCTTCCAGCATTTCTGGGGAATGTTGTTGTCTTTGATATAAACTACTGATCCCAGTGGGAAGAGATACCAAAGATCATTAAAGTAAACCGACTCCGGGCAGGAGCGAATTCGAGTCTGCTCAGGCACTACTTTCTCATCCATGAATTGTATGAGTTGGCGACAATTCATAATGAGAACCGTAAACTCTGACAAACTAAGCTCTTCTTCATTGATGCGGGACTTTGGAACAACACTCTCACTGTCATTGACTGGGCTTTTCTCATACTCTTTGATGTACTCGTCTTCAGTCATGTGAAACTTTTCGTTTCTAGTAGCTTCGAGCTGTGACAAACGCTTGCGGATCTGTTTATCGTAGTAGATTAGAAACTTGAAGGGACGAAGGAAGATGACTGAACCATCTCGATAAAAATACTGGCGGCCGGGAACGTCGAAATCAAGAAAACGTATCAGCCATGCGGAACTGATCCGAATCCGTTCTGGAAGCCTTTCAGACCAGGTTGGCGGAGGCTCTGTATTTTTTAATTGGCCATGACGTCTTTTTGCCGCGACAACATCCGCTGCGGAAGGTTCTCCCCAGGGCAAAACAATGCTGAAGTTTTTACCGGCTTTGTTCTCTCGCGCGAGCTCAGGCCATGATACGTAGTGAGTTTTCCAGTTTCCGGGTTTCGACACAGTTTTTGAATCATTCTCCTCGTCTTCCGTCTCCGTATCATCATCATCTTTCTTAGCCTCGGTCGCTTCTTTCTCCAATACCTGCTCGAGAAGGCTGGAGAGTTTGGAGACATTTTCCTTCTCTTCCAAGAGAGCGCTACTCAGCGTCCGTAGCTCGTATCTCCAATCGAAATCAGATACCTCATTGATTTTTTGCGAGGTTGATTCGAACTTTTCGAACCGCTCCAAAGATGCTCGAGTATTGAGATACAACTCTTCCAGCTCGGCTTTTGGCATGGCCTTAGGCTGGTCTTCAGAAGCATCCTGTCTAGTTTCCACATCTTCTTCAGTTGCAGCTTTCTCCTACCTACAGTATTAGCTGGGCGACTTGGGTCTCGCGGGGCACAATCCAGTCACCTCGACTATTGCTTCAGCACTCTTTCCGGGTAGGACAGTCATTTCCGGCTCAATTGGCAGCTCCAGTACTTCAGCTTGACCTTCAATCGTCGATGATGCCATGGTGTAACGAAGGTTTGGTAGTGTACTGACGGTCTAGGCAGCAGAGGATAGGGATTTCGAATGTAAATAAAGTACTTGCATGCGAAGCCCTCGCTTATTATGGGCCTTTCCTGGATAATCGGCAGTTGGTTCCCGATCCGTGGATGGCGCAAGGACTAGTTCCCTTTTTGCTAGTCTAGGATCAAATCCCTGTTTTGGGGGCCAAATAGCGCAATCTCTGGTTTCAGCTCCTAAGGTATCACGTCAGCGCTGCGCGTTGTTGGGCAGCCACTTCTTGGCTTTGAGCAGTATATCTTTTCTTGTCACTAAGTAGAGTCATTCTAGACCAATATCGGCAGTACAGCTTTCAGTCGTGTACTCTTGTCAAAAGGGTTAATACAGCACCCCTGTAGCTTCCCCTATGCTTAAAATTTTCTGTCTTGCTCGAGCCTTTATGTAAACGGAGCCGTGAAACAAAGCATTCACAATGGCAACCAATACTGACGACACTGGGCGCTGGCTGTTATACACTGCACCTACCCAGACTCCTGCCCTTGACTTCGCGGAAATCCTGAGAAAAAAGGAAGAAGCGCAACGCCCTCCAATGTCACCAAAGTGAGCATCCCAGTAAACCTTAACGGATACTATTGCTCACAGAGGCCAGGGTAGATACGCGAAAGGATCGATTCCGTGCCTTCATGAGGAGTTTCGCAGCAAAGTTCAAGGACTCCAGAGAGGCACAGCATATTCTAGAAAATACGAGCTCCTGGGATGACGTGCGCAAAGAGGCTAGAGCGGCAGTGGATGCTTGGAATGGTTCGCGGTCAGCGAATGTGTTCCGTAAGGGTATCAGAGTTGTTGGGGACCATGCAAGCCGCCTAGAATTCCTTACAGTGCTGATACCTAGCGGTGACTATACTGGTATTCTCTGCGGAGGCCTCAAGCTCCTCTATCATGTAAGTTGCCCTGATCCGAACACAGATGGTTTCGAAAACTAAGGCGAACAACCATCGAAGGCTGCTATACGAATGGATGATCTCCGCAGTATGATATTAGACTCGATTGATACATTATCATTAAAAGTAGAAGAGACTACTGCATATGCTCATACGTTTGCATTTGAACCACAGGTGAGGGAAAAGAGAGACGAGCTTTATATTGCCGTTCTCGATGCCGTGGAAGAAATAACAAAGTGGATCGGCAAGACCAAGCGCTGTACGCTCCAAGGGCTTATATTCTATAGAAATTAGCTAACTCGATCCCCAGTCACTGGCGCTTTATTAGAACCAATTAAGGCAGTCATTAAAGGAGATAGCTACGGCGAGAAACTGGAAAAAATCATCACAACCGACCTTGAAGAGAAAGCTTTAGCTTTTCAAAAAGCAATAGATTTTTGCTTAGCCAATCTCGACTACCGCAATGCCCTAAATGTGGTACAGATAGGCAAGACTGTAGACAAGCAAATTGCAGAACAAGCAGCGGCAACAACCTCAGCGACTCGCTATCTTGAAAACGTGGTTCGCGAAACGGTACAGTCAGGTGAGCAAATGATACAAGACATATCTACCCAACACTGTCAGGATACTGATACGCAGATAAGTGGTGTCTCAAATCACACAAAATCTCCAGTTTGGAGGGTTCCCTAGCCAACCATTGGAACCTATTCAACCAATGGTAGATGTCAACCAGCTCCTTCTGGCCCTTAATATTGTAATTCCTAAGGCCTTTTCGAACTATACGGATCAAATCGTCGATATTATTAGCACAGAACGAGACTGGGTTTTCTATTCTGGCCGCACCCTCCCCATCCAATCGCAAAGTCGTATCACTACTATAGTTCAGGACCCTCGATTCCAGACATGGTTCAACAACGCATCCTCGCAAGTTCTGACTGTTGTCGGCATGGATCTCGACGCAGTTCCCGGAGAAGTGGTTTCAGTACTTAGTTACTTGTCCATCGTTCTCATGCGTAACCTCTCCGAATCACAATTTACCCATCCCATTGGTTTCTTTTGCAGAATTCATATGGACCTAGGAGATCCGTTGAGCGGTGCGGTTGGCATGATACGGTCTCTGATTGCGCAGCTCGTCCTTTCGCTGCATGAGACCAACACCCTGGACCTTACATTCCTCACAGAAGCAGACCTAGTGACCATTGCTACATGCGACTTATTCACACTGTGTTCTCTCTTCGACGAAATACTTAAAAGGGTCCAAACTGGGCTGATCGTCTGCATGATCGATGGCGCCAATTTCTTTCGCTCGGAACTGCATTTGCCAGCGATGCATTGCGTCATGCACTTCCTCAACAGCGTTGTGGCGGAAGTAGGAAGGAATAACTTGGGTATTGTCTTTAAGCTGCTGGTAACGAGCCCAATGGGAGGCGAGTACTTTGCCGATTGGTTTCCCTATCGTATTGAGCTTCCTTTGCTCAGAGAGGCAGCAGTTGATTCTTTCGGATTCCATGGATCTGCTCTGAGTATGCCGGCTGCGAATATGCCATTGTATTGAAGCTGTGGTATTTAAGTAGCAATTGATGTTACCATGACCATCACATCTGTTCCCATTTATCCATTCACTGTTTGTGGCATAGCGTAAAGCCTTCGCATGATCGTGATTCGTTGTGACCCCAGCTGTTTGTCATGATTGATCCACGGTCTCCTTATCTGGCACCTTTGTCGGGAAGTTGTAGGATTGGGTAGCTGCTAGTGCATGAAATGAGTGTATGACCTGATCATCCACTGGTTCGCCGTCGTATTTGCGGATGAAGCACAGAACGATAGATGCTGGCATGTGAATGACAAGGGTAGAGGGACGGGGGACATGGGGGGACATAAGGATAAGATGGGGACGAAATGAGGAAGCGATTCTAAACGGATTGCCACTACAGGGATATTGACGCCCTGCTCTCTCAAGTGTCCGGTTTGAAACCGGGATACAAAAACCCTGCATATTTTGTTTATCCCGTGTCAATTGAATTCCAATAGGAAGTCATCCCTACCTCGTCCCTACTTCATCCCCATGTCGTCCTCAACTCTTCCCCAAGTCTTCCCCACCTCTTCTTCATGTTATCCTTATATCGTTGGCAAGTTGCGAAAATTAATGGTACTCAAAAGAAAGCAGGGATTGAATATAAAAATCAACATGATTCCAGGCAGTTTTACGTTCACTACCACTCATTCACTCAATTACCTCAAGCTTCAGTTTCTCCAACCAGTAACTTCTGCATACATCAATCTCCTCGCTATCATCCGCAAAAATGGCCAGCAGGTTTGTCCTTCGAGTCTACAACAAGCATATCGGCAAGAAAATCGATGTCCTTGTCAAAATCAGTGGCTCTGGATATGTCCACCCTGAGGGCGCTATGCAGGCCATTACCGGCAATGCCAAGAATGAACTCGCGCCGAGAATCAAGGAGTCGTTTGAAGATAGCACGCTCTTCAGCGAGGTAATCATGAAAAATACCCATAAGCTGGAGATCACGTTTGTTTTTGTCTCCTATTTGAAAAAGGCCATTTAGTAACACGCAACAGGAACCTTACTTGTCACTCCAGTGATCACAAGGCCGACCACTAGGACATTGATGCTTTGAACGACAAAGACACTGTGCTCAAAAATGCCCACCTGACCAAGGACAAGAGCAAACAGACTGTAAGCAGGTGTCCATAAGTAGTTGTTTGTCACTGTACTAATTCTCTTCAACAGACGGCGAAGTAAATGTCCTGTTGGGGACACATATTCCATACACTCGGGACATCTGCATACTAGATGGACAAGCTTTGACGTAAGGAATTTTAATCAGAATGGTATAGTGCGATGCAGCATAATGATGTGAACGATAGAATGGGGTCTAAAAAACCTTTGGGGTTTTAGAGCTCGGAGCAAGTCCTGTTGGGAGGAAAGGGGTGATTGGAAGAAGAGAGAGAGTCAGATTAAGAAAGAAGAATATGGGCGGGAGTTTGGAGAAAGTCACAGGGAGATTGGAGAAGGTCGCATTATGTGTGCGAGGCCGATGACGAATCACGTGATTTGCTTGGCACTAGGTGCATATATATACTGCGGCCGGCCATCACTTCATAATTCTCACCTCCTATTCACAGCTCCTCCATCTTTTTCGCCCAAAATATACCTATATTCCTCTCTACAACCCATTTCTCGCGCGTTTTTACCGCAAGAACCATGGCTCCATCCGGACTTGACATTGGGAAGATCCTAAAAGGGCGGCAACACAGTTACAAAATAGCCCAGAAGCTCCCTAGCGGTTGGGGCGCCGCTACTCTCTTCCAAGCTAATATCTTGGGCGATACGACTGGGCTCGCCTCGAAATGGTATGTTGTTTCTCTCCAAGCTGCGATCAAGCCATGAGGCTAAATCTCCCACCAGCGCTATCATCAAAACGGCGCCCCCAGGATTGCGAACGAGCCTCGACACTGAGATAAAAATGTATTCAAAACCGTCTATCCAGAGCTGTCAGCACATCCGGCCCATGCTTGACATCATCACCGAACATGACTATGGCACATGCAACCCTCCACCGTACCTGGCGCTCGCCTGGATGGACAATAATCTAAGCTGCATCAACTTGAAACAATATAGAAAGGATCCTGTAGTACTCAAGTCAATCTTGACTCAGATTTTGCAAAGTCTCGTCCCATTCGAGGCTACTGGAGATGTGCACTCAGGTAAAATGAAACACCTCAGGCGACCTAATCATTGCTAAACAGCTCCAGATATCAAACCGGACAATTTTTTATTCAACCCGCTACAACCTGGTGTATTTGACGTCAAGCTATCAGATCTGGGGTCTTGTAAGTAAGGACTGCTCAGATATACGTGCGATACTGACGACGACCCAGCAACCGTCAATGGCTTCGCTGGTGAGTCCACAGGGAATCTAGCGACACGTGCTCCAGAGGTCTTCGAGGGTACAGGCTATTACCACCATTCCGATGTATGGGCAGCTGGGATGATGCTGTTGGGATATTTCAGGGAATATATCCTGGACAATATGCTCCCACCGGGTGGCCACATCTATGAAACAGCGATGATTGCCAAGTTGATGCTGCTCTATCCAGACTGGGACCCGCATCCTGTTGAAGGGAAATCCTGGATGGGTATATCTCTCCAAGAGTTGATCGAGGGCGCAGAGAAATACAAGTCGATTTTCCGGGAGGTGCTACCATTAGAGCAGCTGCTAAGTGAGTTGGATATCAATGAGGAGTTCAAATATGTTCTGAAGCGGTTACTTGATCTGGATCCACGAAGAAGGTCTTCGGCGTTGGCAATCTTGAAATCGCCGGAATATGAGGCCTTGAACCGAGCAGCCCATGGGTAGACATTGATTGATCATGTACTTGGCCAGCAGGTTTGATTTTCTGTATCTTCTCACAATGTGTTAGTTATCGTACCACACTCCTCTCAATCCACTGTTTCCACTCAAATTCCAGCTGTCACGTGACCTTTCAGACTGAAGCTAGTCTTCCTACTCAGGGACTTAATCGTGAATATTTATAATTAGATAGCACCCAATCCCATCCCGCTATAACATGAGCCCTGAAGTGTGTCAATATTTGAGACCAGAAAATACCATATAACCATCAACGTCGACCCCCAACGCCAAATTCGCATGCCCCCATCCCACCATACATCGCCAATATAACAGCTCAGCAACCTCGCACACTAACATCCCCACTATCGCGCTATGCTGTAAATAATGATTTTCAGAAACAAATGAAAACATTAGATAGGAAGTTTGCTAAGATGAAACGATCCTAAAGCTCTTCCAATATTTCCATCCAGACCGCTGCATACGTTTTTGACTCCGTTGTTCTCTTTCCATGCCTCCAGAACTCGAGATCATCACATTACGTCTCGCTTACGTATCAAAACTTGTGAGCCTTGAACCTGCGCTTCACCGGTCGGGTGTGGTGACACAAGTTAATTAAGTTATCGTTGGTATATTAAGTCCTTTCCCCTCACTCTTGCAGTCGCTTCTACCTTCATCACGAACTGTCAGCTCTGACATGGTACCCTTGTACAATTTTACCTTCCCTTAGTATTTTTACAACTGAAAAAGTAAATGTTAGTGGAACACAGATTAGCACATCCTTGCAGTTGGAAGCGAATCGCGTTGGGAGACATTCCTCAGCCTTATCGGTATCCTCAACTTACAGGAAACAAAAGGACCCACCCGATACCTCTTCAGCAGTATATAGAGCAGGGACGAAGTGGCAGCTCACCTACCACAAACTACGCAACCCCATCGCCATCGGAGATCAATCTAAAGCCATGGAAATATCTAGGATATCGAGCGTTCTCTGAATGGGCAGCTTCATCCGATGATTTTTTCATAGTGAGACGATTCAAATCCCTCAACACAAGAGTTATTTTTCAACTTCAAGACGATATCTCAAGGTTGGAAACAGAGTTGGAAACACTGGACGTGGATAATAGCAGACTGAGCTCACAAGATGTAGATAATGGCACCCTACGCCATGATCAAATTGAGCGCCGTACACAAATACTTAGGGACAGTTTCTCTAAGCTAAAAGACTATAGTAAGCCCCAGTATTCAGTTTCAATACAAGTTCTTGGCAATCCATTCAGCAAAAGCTAGATTCTTAAGGATAGAGGTACAGATGCCTTCTTACGTGACTATTCGTTGTTACGTTCCCGGCCCAAAGCGGAAAGTCGGCAAATTGAGAATGTGGAGAACTGGCTTTTCTGGCGATATGAAGGCGCCATAAGTGATGACGAGGCGGCTTACATCCGGCACATTGATGATGTGATCGCCGTTGTATCTACCTCTAAGAGTCCTTTGCGGGCCCTTCTGGAGAGGTTTAGATCATTCAGGCTTCACGGCCTTTTCAAGACCCAGCCGGTATGTGCAACTTCAACTCCCTTTGAACATACTGACGCAAAGTCTCAAGGTCGTTTTACCAACACACTATGATCCTATGACGACACACTACCATAGTGATACCCGCATGGAAATAGCTATTACGATTGTCATCACCACAGTCGGATTTATGATGTTGATTATACCACTTTGGTGGCTTTTGTTCGTTCAAAACCGAGTGTACCAGCTCGCCATCATTACCGGGTTCATTGGTCTGTTTCTAGCCCTGATATCCTACAGTACGGTAGCAAGGCCTTTCGAAAGCTTAGCCGCGGCTGCAACGTGAGTAGCAAATTACACAGCTGAGCTCTATTGACACTTACTCTGCTTGAAGGTATTCGGCAGTTCTCATGGTATTCATCCAATTTGGGACCAGATAGCGGTTACCGTCGAATTTATTTCCGCTGAATCATGAACTATCGATGATAACAGTCAAGTCACGGTCTCTTTTCAGTCGTCATTAAATTGAATATAGTGTCTATTAGTGGAGAAAGGAAACAACAATTATATACACATGATTTACACCCTGACGTCTTCACTACGAGATCTTCTATTGACATTACAACCATAACAGCACGATGTATCAGGCTCTACCACCAAGCGATTAGCCACGCTGAGGCTCTGTCGATACGAATTTGTCAAGGTCCGACGTATTCCCTTTGTCGCTTTGATTTGTAGGCCGAGGCAACGGTTTTTCGTGCGGGCCACCTTTCTCTTGTGTAGCACCAAGAGTGAGGCTGACGAAGAGGCCCGGAGCATGTATGACGTATGCCTTGTTTCGTTGAGACTTGATCGTGTCACAGTCGGGATCGGAGATGCAATCGTGAAATGAAATACAATTCACCGAATCTAGAATGAAATCGGTGAGGGACCCTAGGAAAGGATTTGCTGGCCATAGCCACTCACTGCCAGATAGAGAGTGAGAGGATCTCTGCTTATCATCGCACAGGCCTTGGCCGTATAGTTGAATGAACGAAGACAAATGCCCCAGTGCGGAAATGAGGAGAGTAGCTATGAGTGAGAAATCCATCGTGCCTAATGCATTCATGGCTTGGTAAGAAGTTGGGAAAAGATATTAAACTTGAATAAAAAAACAGTGGGAAGAGGAGCGACCGACGGCAATGCTTATAAAGACGTAGTCCACACTGACCCTCTCGTCATGCTCCTTGGAAGGTTTCACACACACGCGTTCTTAGATTAAAGCCCGTTGGGGCGTGCGATGGCAAGTTACACCAGGAGTTCACGTCAGTGAGACATCCTACGAGGCTGCAGCCCAAAAGGGCGTATATGGCCTGTCGGACCGGGCATCTGGCAGCGCTGCGAGACCCTAAAAGGGCTATCGACGAGCTGTAACGCGCATGCAGATTTCAAAAGGCCGTGGCCGTGCACGGATCGCTTTAGCAGGTGCTGTGGGGGCAGCAGAGCCTCTTCGCGCACGGGACAGCGACACCATGCAGCATCGTAGGGCTCGCAGCTAGAGCCAGCGCTTGTCGGGCTACAATAGGCATCTGGTGACGTTGCAGGACCCTAAAAGGGCATATACGAGCCGCTTATTTACGCATTCCGGACTGTGGCAGGTAAGGGTAGAGGGTGGGTTCAATGAATGAGGCTGGCACGGCGACACACGGCCGTAAGGCGCCGTGGCCGTGCATGGATTGCTCCGGCGCGCCGCACACGCGCTGTGGGAGCAGGAGAGCTTACAATCCCCGTCTCCACGCGACATTCTTTCTCCGACGCAGCAGAGGCCCCCACTGACGCTGATGAAAGACATGCAACGCAGGGAGGGCTAAGAATAAAAATTTGGGACCAACTCACCCATCTTGTTTTGATCAATCATCGTGATTTTTATAAAGGCGCTAAGCCCATTGTGGCCCCACTGGCCGTGCTAATGTTACAATAGCTAAAGGCCGTGGATCTTGGCGGCCGGAATATCCAGGACCATAGATTAATCTCAGTCAAATTTGTGGGGATGGGTTTCTAATCGTCTGAAACTCGGATATCAATTGACTGTACCTAGTACAAGCTTCAAAATTGTGAGGTTACGAGATTAGCTCTCCCCGTCTACCTTAGAGTGCAGACGTAAATGCACACTACTCCCTGTAAATCTCAGCATATTGTAAGCGTAGACCACGGCCTTGTAAGCAAGTTGTAGAAAATTTTGAATCAAGAGACTGAGTACTCTTTTGATAAGCACTTCCGTTGTGAGAGTGTCAGGAGGAGCTGCTACTGTACAGGAGGCTGATATGATATTGCTTCTGCTGCGAAACAACACTGATCTCTCTACATTTGATTATGACCTAGATTTGCAAAGAATGATTAGGCGAGCTGAGAATGAAAACAACACCGCCAATGTTACAAAATCGTGTGCGAAGACATAACTCAGGCTACTATCCATTGAACTGGCGAATCGCTGCAGGATCCAAGGGAGGTTTTTTTTAATGAGCTGGTAGAACACCTCGAGCCAGCATCAAAAATGCACCAAGCACCTCGAATATTCCTTAAACTATAACAGCCTCGCAATCGGCCAGCAGATTCTTAAAAGATCAGTCGGTTCTTGTACTGTTCCTCCATGCTATGAGAATCATCGCATTCGTTTTTCCGTGTCTTATGTAAGGTATGCACTTGATGCTTGATACGATCGACAGACGAACGGAAGAGCAGAGCGCTACGGATTCGACATCGCTGATCCTCCAGGTCCAGATCCGTTACCGAAGAACTTAGCACTCCACCCGCTCTCCCCGCCAACTGGTTCTACCGGCTATCCAGGTCGTTGATACATGCCAGCTGGCCCTCAACCGTTGTTCCAGCAACTCACCCCACCCGAGCTCTTGGCCGCAGCGGGGAAAGTCGCACGTCGCACACCTCCACCAAAAAAAATCCCACCACCTCTGGCTCAACCCACACAGTGAACAGAAACAAGACGCCGGCCCGCTCCGCGAACCAACTCGTCCTGCTGCCAACGAAACCCGCCCGCGCATCCGCCTTCTCGTCCGGTCAGCTCTGGGCTCGAGGCACCGAATCACAGGGCCAGGCCGCGCTCGACGGGCCAATCAGGGCCCGCTACGTTGAACATCCCCATCGTCGCCCGGGTCACCGCACTTTTAGCTACATGCAGCGCCACCTGGGGCCCAACCTAATGCGCGGAACCCAAAGCGCGTAACCCTCTCCCCGAATTTTTTGGGTGCTTTAAAAGTCCCACGCTGCCCCGGATTTTTGATTTCCATCTTCCCGCAGACAGCAAGCGACCGAGAATCACCATGGCAGACGCACTTGTTCCCGTTCTGCCCCCGGCAGTCCCGACGACGTACCGCGAGCGGTTAGCCCAGTTCAGGATCCTTGAGGAGAAGCGGCTCGAGCTGATCGAGGTACGGGCGATGTTACGTCCTTTTACTAGGTGGGGCGACGCTGACCTCGCGGCCTTTTGCAGGAGCTGCTGGACAAGCTGGAGAAGGCGGAAGCGAAGCTAGCACAGACGGAGCTCGACCTCAATTCCGAGCAGAATGTGCGCCGAACCCTGCAGGCCGAGGTGGTTGAGGCAAAGGAGAGAGAGACCGCCATGGCACAGAGACAGGTCCGTGATCGCCTGTCGGGCACCGAGGTTTTTGTTTCTCATGCATGCGTTAGGCACGACGACCGTTTGTCCTCGTTTTGATCGATGCAGATGCCGACGGGTTTTTGGTGCGTCATACTGCTTACCGAAAATGTTCTGCTCCTGACATCTCGTTCTAGTTCCAGGATAGATACCTGACCAGGAAAGCTCAAGGTGGTGAGGCTCTGGCCGACGAGCTGCTCATCCGGACGAGGGAGTACCTGCGGCCGCAGTTCGAAGATGCAGATTCCCTGGATGTTGTCGTCCGGATATATGCTAACCTAGAGGGCATGGCCAACTACCTCGTGCGGCAAGACAAAGTGAGGAATCTCGGCCAACTGCGTGCTTTCTCGACGGGTTTCTGCGGGCGGATATCCAGCTTCGACTTTGTTGACACTGGCGTCGGAAAGGAGGGTGGTGCGGGAAGGAAAGTCAGGGGTAAGTTTTGGCCCACATATTCTCCGTCTCACATGATCCTGACGCCTCTAGAAAACCTATCGTTCTTCTCATCGAACACACACCTTCGACACGTAATCGTAGCTTGCTCGCCAGCAGATCTACCAGCCTCGCTACTCTCAGGCCTCCCGATGGAGAAACTCACTCTCATTGAATCGATACCACTACCCAACTCTCTCACTACATTGCCACTCAAAGTGACAAAGCTTCCTACCCTCTTCGTACCTCCACCTTCCCCCAAATCGCCACGGCCACGAGGCCGGAACGGGAACGGAGCCCAGCTGCAACTCATGCAACAAGAAGACCCAGACGGCGGTGCCACCTGGCTTGTCATCCAGCCCGAGCGAAGCAAATCTCAAGGCGCTGGCCTAAGACGAAGAGGCGGATCAGAAGACAGAGATTCGAGTCTCAGCATCTCCATCGGCCCCGACAACACGGTGAGCGTCGACAGCGGACGACGGCGACGCATCATGGGATGAGACGAAGAGAAGCTGAGCAGCAGCAGCAGAGGTTCGGTCATCTGGAAAAGCGGGCAACGGATGACGGTAGCACTGAAAAGCATTTCCGGGGTACCAAGCATTGGCGTTCTTTCCGTACTAGCAGCATACACTGGCAGCAAATTGGTAGCGTTCGGCACGTTCGGCACGAATATTCATTCTTCTTCTCCTTTCTCCCATCTCTCGTCTGCCCCCGTAGTCTATATTTCCGCCGTGCATCGCATATGCATTGACGTCGCACGCGCGAGTCGAGCTAACGCGGAACTGAGTGAACGCCGAACAGCACTGTTGCGCTTGGCAAGATATACTAGTCCGACGAATCACCACTGATGAGCGTCAGCAAGGGCTCAAGCTTTTGCTGGGTGGGCCCCGTCATCATCTAGCGCCTTGTAGAAGGATGTGCTCACGCCAGATGTTTGTCATGAGCGATGCATGTATTGTATGCCGTGGGTAGGTAGCTCTAGTCTAACTGCTTTGGGGTGCGATCTCCATGCATGCCCCGCATGCCGGCTAAGAGAAAGATCAGCGGGGTGCTTGGGACATGCTGTGTACATTGTGGAGGAGAGAGGATAAATAGATAAGATTCTAGCATCATCCTGAGGATGTCTGTTGGTCGCTGAATAGCTATATATTCGCCATGTCTCTTCGAGAAAAGGACCTAGAAGCTGAGCAGAAAGAGCATGTCAGTTTGTGGAGAATCGCACGGGTGAATTGAGACTAATCCTCAAAGGTGTACGACGACGAAAAACTCCACGGAGGAAAAGATGGTGGTCTCGACGTCCAGCACGTCCTTGACCAATCGAACGGTGCTTCTAGCCCGGCAGCTCAGTCTCCTGAAAGAGAAGACAAGGAAACAAGGCGCCTGATCCGGAAAATCGATATGCGTCTCCTACCCATGCTCGCCACCATCTATGCTTTTGCACTGATTGATCGTGTCAATCTACCTAACGTGTGCATTGTTCCCCTTATCGCATCTATAGTCGTTATCAATCATTGACCACGCTCAGGCCCGTATAGCTGGCATGGACGAAGACCTTGGTCTCTCCATCGGCTCCCGCTACTCGATTCTAACAATGATCTTCTTCATCCCCTACGTAATCTTCCAGTTTCCAGCTAACATCGTGATCCGTAAACTCGGGCCTGCGGTGTGGCTTCCTTCTCTTGTGGTAGCATGGGGCGCCGTGACGATTGGGTTCGGTTTCGTAACGGACTGGACACAGGCCCTAGGATGTCGAATCATCCTAGGCGTACTAGAAGCCGGGTACTACCCTGGCTGTGTCTTCCTGCTGAGCTGCTGGTACCTGCGGTTCGAAGTCCAGAAGCGGTTCTCTGCGTTCTATCTCCTTGCATTGCTAGCCTCCGGGTTTTCGAATATCCTAGCCTGGGGACTGAGCGAGATGAAAGGCATCAGGGGGCTGAACGGCTGGCAGTGGATCTTCGCCATCGTAACCGCCTCTCCCACCCTCCTTCCCGTCGCTCGCTGACCGTGCCCAAAGGAAGGCGCCATCACCATCCTCCTCGGCCTCCTCGGCTACATCTTCATAATCGACTTCCCGGACAAAGCCACCCTGCCCACCCTCATAACCCGCCGCCCCTTCCTCACGCCCCACGAAGCCCGCCTCGTCCTCGCCCGCATCCAGCGCGACCGCGGCGACGCCGTCGTCGACACCCTCACCCCCTCCCTCGTCCTCGTCCACCTGCGCGACTGGAAGATCTGGGAATTCGCATGGCTCTACTTCCTCAACAACGTCGTCGCCTACTCGTACGGGTACTTCCTGCCCATCATCCTGCGCACCCAAATGGGCCACTCGGTCGCCATGGCGCAGATACTGAGTTTCCCGCCATACGTCCTGGCCGCGGCGTGGATGTTTGCCACGGCGTGGGTGGCGGATCGGTACCGCAAGCGCGGGGCCATCATCCTGTTCAACTGCGCGACGGCTGTGGTCGGCGTGTGCATGATGGCGTACAGCACGCACCCGGATGCGCGGTACGCAGGCGTGTTTCTGGGCGTCGCCGGCGCGAATTCAAACGTGCCCAGCCTCCTGAGCTACATGCACAACAACATCGTAGGGCAGATGAAGCGCAGCGTGGCGAGCGCGCTGTTGATTGGCGGCGGGGCTTGCGGGGGCATCGCGGCGGCGAATATCTTTCGCCAGCAGGATGCTCCCGAGTATGTGTGAGTGCTGCCTTTTATCCCCCCCCCCCTTTCTTTTTTTTCTGGCTTCCGAGAACGTCGGTTTGCTGATTTGGTTAGTCCTGCTATGGCGGTGGTGATTGCTACGCAGGTGTTGACGATTCTGCATGTCGTGAAGAATTTTTGGGTGTATTCGAGAGCGAATAGGCAAGCTGATGCTGGGGAGAGGGTGCTGGAGGGACAGGTTGGGTTTCGACAGACCTTGTAGATAGATGGAAAGGGTTTTCAAGAGCTGTATATGGCATTTTTCGAGTCCTATATAAGCAGGATAACCAGAAGCAGGCTAGAAAAATAGTTCCTGGCGTCTCTTGTACGGCTGCAATACAAGTATCCCCACCTGATTCCACGCCGTACTCGCTGATTTTACTGCGTGGCACTTAGTGGAGCGCTATCGTTTACTTTTTCAAGCCCTGAACATCAATCTCGGCTCTCTATTATCTCCATCTAGTTGGCCTTACACTTTGTTTCCAGAGCTTCTTCACTTATCTTCTCTTGAAAACCCTCTGCCCTTAGGTACATGTTTGATGCTCTCTTCACATTGAGCGCCCTGCTTGTCCAGAATCCTGGGTATGCAATATCCTAACTCGCATATGACTAGTGAGCAAAGCGATGGACCGGTCAACTAGGATGCTTTCTCTCAGCATAACCAATTCTCTCTCCTAAGATATATCCACGCCTAACAAGAGATTCAAATGGTGATGGAGTTCAACGCATTGTAAGCCTACTAATCTTAGAAGCATAGCGAAGAAGATACGAGACAAACAATTCCTCGGAAAGGCTCCTCGACTATGTGAATACTTCGATTTAATTGGTGGGACTAGAACTGGAGGGTCCGTTTCCCACTGGACTACATCCCCCCGATCCTATTATCTCTCGCCAAATGAAGAAAGGGAAGAAGCTGCGTAATCAAGGTCTGGGCTTACCACAGTCATTGCACTCATGCTGGGGAGACTAGGCATGAACGTCGATGAATGTATATTTGCGTACAAATCGGTTGCTTAAACGGCTTTCACATCTAAATGACGTATCAGGCCCCTTGCACGGCCTAGAGGGGCTCATTCTGCAACTTCGTTAGAGAATGCAATCAAACACGCTATTAAGAAGCACTATAGCGAGGCTGAATATGCGGCAAAAAGAACTCAGAAACCGGAGGGTCAGAATGTTGAAATTGATCCTTATCCGCATAGCGACAAGTTTTTCAAGACGAGAATTATCCAAAGACGTGAGTGCATAGAAGTTTCTTCATTGAATACTCAATTTTCTATTAAATTGGACGTATTTCCACCGTAATCTCAAACATACGACAAAGCTACAAGCTCCAGAGACTGCATTATATGGAAAGTGGCGAGGGCAATTTCTGCAGCCACCACATTCTTCAAGTCCATCGTGCGTAGTCGGGACGATACTCAGTTCATTGATTCCGGGTTGAATTGGCTATGCCAGTGACAGAAGAAGAGAAGAGGACATTAAGCCTATAGAGAAAACGACGGAGAGTGATTCTGTAATAGTGAAGGCTATGCACATGTTAAAATCATAGGATAAAGTAATGTGTAGTTCCAGCTCTGTAACCTTCTGAGGTGTACTTAGAGAGCAACCTCTATATAGCTCAATCACAGCACATTGAAGTTAACGAACCCTTCTTCAAAAATAATAATCGATTTTTTGGCTTCTTCCCCCTAATCCGCATGCTCTCGTCACCGTAGCTCTCCGCCTACTCTTCCTCCCAAAACTTTACCCTATCCATCTCCCGCAAGTCTCTCTAACACTAGAACCCCGTCCCCGGCGCGGTCTTCGTGACTATAACTCTATACATCTCACCCAAGTTTACGCTACACTCGTCGGTTTTACTACGCGGCAACTCGTTGCACACTGTGCGCTCCTCATCGAGGTGGATGGTAAAGAAGCTACCATACCTTGCGTGATCTTTCCTGCCGCTGTTATAGTTCAGTCGTTCTTGCAGAAATATTTCAATTCTTTAACCGGCTGCTACAGAAGAAGTCAATGCGATGCACGCGATGTCTTTGAAAGATCTACTGGGCAGTTTTTCGAAAACGTTGAGATGGGCTTGGAGTGTGATTGGTGTTCTTGACTTCAGCGATATGAGAACTCTTGCTGGGATCATGATATAGAAGGGGCCTTGGGATGAGATGTCGAGCGCCAGAGGAGAAACACTGATCGAGATGCTGGTCTGGACATCAAGGTTGGGAGCGCTGGGTAGATGAGCGGCTGGCGTGTAGGACTAAACGACAGGGGCGTACGGGCGGAAAAGCCGGCCGTCTCCGCGACCAGACATGTTTATGACCCCTACCTTGTATTGTAGAATTATATACGGGCCCAGGCTCCAGTCATGCTATACGCAGTACGTTGGCCTTGCAGGAGAACTTTCTACAAGCGCTCGTTCTGACCACTACAGCTTATGAAAGTGAGGTCATCTTACGCAATGCGAACGCAACCCGAGGCAGGCCAGATGCAAGTGGGCTGAGCGTAATCGTGGAGAATGTCTCACGCACAGACAACCTGCCACGAGGAAAACTGTGGGGCACTCCCCTCCAACCTGGTACCTCGCCGACCTCACACGACATGCAGCTGTTCAAACAGCAAAGTTCCACGTCGTCCATCTTGTAAAGGTACGTGCCACAATGGCGCATGGTCGTATGATCTTAAAGTTCAGCTAAGGGCGCCGTTGCCGCGCAAAACGTTGGCGGAAAGAGCCGATCCATGGCCGCTGAGTGCATTTGACCCTCTTGCGACCTTTCCCAGGCCATATCCAATCGGGAGCCGACATCGTAAATAGACGAATAAGCCTCTGGCGAGTCCCGCTCGCTTCGGATGACGCCTTATGTCTGATCGTACGAATGAACGTGTATTTGTGTGCATCATCTGCAGCCTTGTAATATCGGCTCGCATGAGGGAACGCATCATGTGCGATTGTGCGGTATTTGGATCGTATTTTTCTTTTGATTGCGGCGCAGCCTACCGCCTTGAGTAACTGAGTTTTTGTCAAACACAAAAGCCAACAGTGCCAAGTCGAGTCTTTACTGAGCTTGGGTGGTTACCCCGATGCTCGCGCGAAAGAGAGGCGGAAGAGCGGTAGGAGCTGGCGATAAGGAATGTTTTTAGACCCCAAAATAGTATCCCACGTGCGGACCCTGCACCAGGTAAAAGCAAAACGGGCGGAAAATGACGGCAACAATTCGCTAGGGCTAAAGCTCCATATTGGATTACGAGTCGTGATTCAGGGCTCGTTTATCGTCCCTGACAAGGATTGGTCGCCTTAAGAGAATCGGGATGCTTTAGATCAAGGCTGTCCCCCATCACAGTGCGTGGCCTTTTGCCGGGCACTCCTGCTTCGTTACCGGCAGCCCGGGGTTTATTTTGGAGCAAAGACCATAGCAGCCACCTAAGCTAGAGACGCCGTTGATATACGAAGCTGGGAACAGCAAGCTTTTCCTCAGTCCACTCTCCAGCCTTGCAGACTGGTCTTCCCTTCTCTTAACTACGCGCAACGATGAGTACCCCCAACGCCGACGCAGAGGCGAGCGCCGACGATGCTCAAGCGGAGGCTACCGTAGATAGCAGTGGCCCTTCGCTTGAGGTGGATGTACGTGCCCCGCGGAATCACTTCGCCGCTTATGCTTGGGCCTATGCAGCACCAAGCTCGAGGCGGGGTACACAAGTACTTCCAGCTAACACCACCGGCTGTTCTAGAGTGACGACCGCGATTCCGCTCTGGGTGACAACCAGTCTTCGTACGTTCGATTCTGGAAAGCCCATACTCGTGCTTATCAGTTGTGTAGGTACACAATGTCGGCGACATCGAGCGTATACAATTTCAAATTCGAGAATGGGAGAAGATACCATGCATATGCAGAAGGAAGTACATAAGCCACATCAACCGATAAGAATCTGAGCTGACTGGAAGTAAGAATATCCAATTCCCAACGATGAGGTATGGTTTCTCCTGTTTCAACGAATTCAGCGTTTTTTCTAACGGTAACTCCAGGTCGAGAAGGATCGACTAGGTATACTGGTGCTCACTTGATAAGTTTTCGGGACAATTATTAATCACGCTTAGATCTACAACACCAGGCCTTCCGTTTGACGCTCGACGGAAGATTGTACATCTCGCCATTGCCCGAGAATGTACGGCATGTGCTTGATGTGGGATGCGGTACTGGAATATGGTCAGACATGTTGTCGAATTGCTCCCTTTCACTGACATTCCCAGGACGATTGAGTTTGCCGATGCACATCCATCCGCTTCAGTTGTTGGTGTCGACCTTAGGTCAGTAGTTTGCATCGAGCCTAACGTTGACGTCTGACATATAATAGCCCCATCCAACCTTCCTCGTAGGAATTTCACCTTGACCCTCAAGCCAGAAACTGAACAAAGCAGTGTTCCACCTAATTGCTCCTTTCTCATTGATGATGCTGAACAGGACTGGATATA
>Ga0247757_10000045_pt1 | contig 90246 bp, 69 predicted proteins | sample UWRJL126311R4_FD_180929 | JGI IMG/M metagenome (GOLD analysis project Ga0247757, IMG submission 180929) | Plant litter microbial communities from Arlington Agricultural Research Station in Wisconsin, United States - UWRJ-L126-311R-4 | ecosystem: Environmental > Terrestrial > Plant litter >...
AATAGCCTATATCTAGTAGCTATAGAAGGTGCGATATATATAATAGTATATATATTATATAAATCTTATTCTATATATAGTAGGTATCGAACTTAGGTATTATATAACTACTATAGCCGTCTAGAATAAGTAGTTACTATATACCTACTATACGTAACTCTATATACTAATTAAAGTACTAGATCTACTTAAAACCTAGCGTATTTATCGTCTAGCTATTATCGCTTACTATAAGGACCTAGCTAGGAGGTAGATCGCGATACTAGATATCTAGGTAGACCTTACTAGGAAGGATAATAAATAGTAAGATAGCTTATCTATACGCGTTAATATATTCTATAGATATAACCTAGGTGCGATTCCCTAGCTATATAATAATAGCTCGGCTAATTATCTCTATACTAGTAACGACTTTTAACGTTCCTATAATACCTATCGCGAACCCTATCTTATTAAAATTCCAGGTATCCTTATCTAGTATACTATACTTCTACTATATATCCTTAATACGTTAATACTAGTCGCGTATAGTAGTAGGGTCCTTATAGAGGGCGCGCTATAAGTGGAGTCTATAGTTCTACTTTATCTATAATTCTAGCTAAGTATTAATAAAGCGCGACGTCTAGTTCTTGCCTATAGGTACTAGTAGAGGATCCTTACCACGTATAGCGAGTAAATAGTCTACTATACGACATACGTCGATGATCTGCGCTAGAAATCCTCGTTAGTCTAGGTCTAGGATCTATAGAATAAGGCATTATTCCTTAGTAAGTAGTAGTCGACGATATAGTAATACTATCTTATATTTTAGTTGAATACCTCGTAGACGCGTCTATAGGGTCGATCGTGGCATATTATAGGATACTGCTAACGCGCGTATAGATTGTGATAGATTACTCTAATAGGTAGTAATTATAAGAGTAATTCTACCTTCCTTCTAGAGCCTCTAAGTGTTCTGGGTAGGCGGTATCGCGATGGTTGTGATGTGGGCGCGGGAATTCTGGTGGGGTGGCCAGCTTACTGGGGTGGCCAGCTTACTGGTGGATGACGTTATCTCGGTAAGAGAGTAATGGTGTCTTGGCATTTGTTGGATTGAGGCACATCTATTGTCTTCAATCGCCTATCGCAATCCTTTCTGCATACGGTGATTTTCTCGTACGAGTCAACGTACTAATCCTTTGATGTGTTTTACTTCTCTGCTTTCATGATGCTTTACTTTCATCTACTCGTCTCAGTGTTTTTCAATCGCATTCTTTACTCTATAGCATCAGCATGTCCAAGTACACTTCCAGCCGTGAAGGCTTCGAACTTGCTATGAAGCTAAGCCTTTCTGGGACTGCGGAGGAAGCCGAATCATATGGGAAAGAAACCGCTACACCCGAGTTTTACCACGTTTTCAACGGCCAAAAACTACTATATAACGACTACATTAAATCGATTGCTGAATGGCGCGATAAGATTAGCGACTACCACCCCAAAGTGTAGGAACATATTTCATTTTTACAGATATTGCTGCGTTAAATGCTGACGACTACATTTTGGACGCAGTCATGAATTTCTTCGCGATGGCGACCAGTTAGCAGCACGCATGACTGGCACGATCAAGGTTGACGGTGTCGACACATTTTTTGAGAGTTTCATGTTTGCTAAGGTTGATAAGAACAGTGGCAAGCTGGAGTGGCTGATCGAGCGCTCGGTGTGGGGTCCGCCTGGTTCAGCCCCGGAACATGGTGTTCGGTGAGGACTCTTTATTTGATTTGACAGTCGGTGATGGTAAACCTAAGTCTTGTATGCGGGATATTGACTCGGTTTGCAAAATTTGACTCTTTTTTGGTGAAAAGTTACTTATATCAACTCGTATTTGATTCCTAATTGCAGTGCAATAATCATAGGTAAGAGAAAATTCACTGGAGCGGACGCAGCATGTAGATGATACAGTATCATGTATAGTATAAAGTCTGTCACATTTGCACGAGACATGCTTTGCGATCTACACTTTAGACGTACACAAGATTTATGGTTTTGTCAAGTCGCAACAAAACATGAGTGAAACAGGAAAGACAAAACTAAGTCGATGTTTTCGCAGCGACAACTAAACGGCCTGCCCTTCTTGATTTTTACTAATTTTCGAAGGATTGACTTTCGTTATTTCCATTTCTTCAGCGAGAGAGACTAACACCATTGACTATAGGTAAGACGAAAAAAAAAACTCTCCGAGAAGCCTCCATTGAGGTCTGGGAATAGCTTTGTACTCAAATAAATAGCTGAGAAGCGGGCCTAGGAAACGCTTCAAGCCACTTCATTCGAAAGTCTCCGAAAACGCTCCTTTAGGATTAGTTTCAGCCCCTAACTCTCCTACTTGAGTATGTATACATAGATTTATGTAGGACAATATCGGTCTCTTATCTTAACTTCAACCAGACAGTCTTGATGAACTACTCTTTATGTCTGGACGGTGATAGGCATTATATGTACTGGTGCTTCAGTTGGAGACAAGTAATGATAGTTGTAGGATTAGCAGTGATAAAAATGCAACTTAAGACATCATCTAAGACGGTAAGCTATCGCCTTAGTAAAGAAACCAACCAGTTGTAATGCATTAATGTGGCAAAGCGCATGCCCAATTGCATGTCACGTTAGTTGGATCCCAGTGAGATGCTCCTGACTCAAGCTTCGGAGCGAAGGATTCTGCGTACTCACTTATAAGAAGGTCGAGGCATTTTGTTTGCTTCATCTCATTTACCAAATAATCCCTTGTCGGCTACCAAAATGAAAACTTTCATTTCTGCAATACTTCCGCTGTTTGTAATCATTGTATATGCTTTGGCTCGGAAGAAGCGCTCTCGAAGTTTTGAACACATAAAAAGACGATCGGGGGTTAAGAACCAGGTAGGAGATGCAATTAGTCGAGGCTACAAGACTGTAAGTAAATTTTATAAGAGTCAGGAGTTGTAGTAATGCTTGTCAAGATTACTCAGATTTCTGGTGAGCCGTTTCTAGTCGAATACTGGAAGAAAGACTATCTCGTTCTACCACCACGATATTTGCCAGACATTCGCAAAGCCGGCGAAGGGCATCTCGTTTTAGTGGATGCTATCGCAGATCTCTTTTTTGCATATAACTGGAACGAGGACCTTTTCAAGTCCAATCGCTTGATTCTAGCCGTTGTCAAAGGGCTCAATCCTCAGATTCGTAGGTATGAAGTGTTTGTTGCAAATGTTTACTAACTGATTACCAGCGAAGTTTTCTGCTCCTATGCTCGAAGAATCAGAATTTGCATTCCAACAAGAGTTTGGGACATCAAAGAGTAAGACACAACCCTACACCCAATCTAACCAAGACTGATCATTATAGATCCCAGAGATATTATCACCCTCGAAGCTTTCATCAAGATCTCGCTAAGAATCATGACCCGAGTGATCGTAGGTCCTGAATTGTCTCGTGATGAAAAGTTCCTTAAGGCAACCAGTAATTATTTTAGAGGCAATTCTATCACTGGATTTCTGATGCTGAATATTCCCTTTGGGCATCGAATAACCGATATGATAGCATGGCCTCTATGGAAATATCATCAAACCTTCCGCCAAGATTACGTCCTCAAAATGCTATATCCGGTTGTCGAGCGACGCATGTATGATTTCGAAAATGGTTCCACAAAAAAGGAGAGATTTGATGCTATAGAATGCTGCTTAAAACTACTTCCAGAATTTCCTTTCAATCCAAACAGCAAATACTCACCGGTACATACACTTAGTCATGAAGCATTACAATTACTTATGGCAGGTGGAATGTCGCCCGGAATAAGTACGGCATCGATAGTATTTAAGATGCTGGAGGAGAAACACTATATGAAGACTCTTCGTGACGAAGCGAAGGCGGCAGTGGATAAACACGGATGGACCGACCCTATTTTGAATGAAATGCCGAAAATGGACTCTTTTATTAGGGAGACGCATCGAATGCACACTATGTTACCGTGTAGGTAAGTGAGGCCCGTCTCAGTGAAAAAGCTCATTCAAATAGTGAGCCCGTCACGATGCGTCGTTGGCGAACCTTTTACTTTTTCGGATGGCTTAACGATTCCCGTCGGAACACGGATTGCTTTCGCGGCACAAGATATGCAGCGAGACCCTGAACTAGTGTCTGGTCCACAAACATTTGACGGTTTTCGTTATGTCAAAATGGCTCTGAATGACAGCAAGCAAGATGATGGAGCAAAAACATGGGCTGCTAGTCAGGTTGCTCCCTCAAACCTAGCGCAAGTAACCCGTTCTCGTTGACTTTAGCTATTGTTTATGCTGATCATATACAGATTTGGCTACGGGAACCATGCATGCCCCGGTCGCTGGCTTTCTGTTCGGCTGCTAAAAATCATGCTTTGTAGGTTGTTACTGGAATATGAAATCGGGTGGGATATCCAGGGAAACCCGCCAGCCGACCAAGTTCTTGAAGGGTTAGCCGTACCAAGCCCCGACCAGATGATTACTGTTGTAAGAAAGGATGGTAAGTAACTACTCCGTTTATAAAGGTGTTGTATATTCATAATTTGGTGCTTGAGTTTTCCAGTCTCATGTATTCAAATCCACATAATCTTGTCCTGCATAACTTTGTATTCACTACTAAGAATTTAAACGGCTAAGCCGTCAGGCGAAAGTTATTAGCGTAAGAGTAGATATATAGTTGCCAGCTGTCTATCGAGAGTTCTAGTAGGCTATTACTATTTCTAGAAATCAACTAGACACCTATTAGTTTCTAGTATAACGACTTGTTAAGTTTACTAAGTTAGAAATTTTTATTGAACAAGGCGCCGTAAAGTGTGTTACTACCTTCAAAAAAATTGAACGTCAAGTACAAATATTATCGTACATATTAATTTCTTACTACGCATAAAAAGCAGCCAGATAGCGGTTACAAGACCAGTTTCTATTACTAATTAACAATTCTAGGTGCCCACTCTTTAGAAATGAGGAAAGGCACCGTATTAGAGAAAGAAAAGCCGACCAAATCCAATCCTTATACTATCTTCATTGCTAAACCAAAACAAGTATTATAAAATTCATTATATTAGGCTATTACTGTTCCCGATCGTGCAAAACTAGTACTATGATTCAGGACCACTTTATACCTTATACCTTGGCACCTGCCCATGCCCTTACCTCTTGTGAAGGAGCTACTATATTATATTAAGTTTATTAGGATAAGGAGAGAGTTAGGCATCTTGTAATTTTTATATACTGCTCTGCTATAGCTATATTCGATTAAGCTACGTAATTTATTATCTTATAGATTGTTAGTTCATAAATTAAGTACTACTAATTATCTTTTGTATACCTTTTTATTAATCTATGAAGATTGCTTTATATTTCTTATATTAATTTTATGATACCTCTTAGTTGCCTCAAAAAACATCATGGGTAGTAAAAATCAAATTGATAATAGGTGCAAACAGGCGGTTTCGATGTGGCGGGTAGATGTACTGTGCTACTATGAGAGCAATATCACTAACAATTAAGGTTATTGGACCATAAGTATACGTGAACGCAATATTTGGGGTTGAGTGCCCTGCAGCTAACTGATAGTATGTCGCGATCATACTATCAGCTAGTTAATTTATTGATTAATGGAAACTAACGACTGTCTGTAAAGAAAAAACTGGCAGCGTGCGGCTTGATGAGCCCTAGCAGCCTACAAAAGCGCGTCAAGAGGTAACGACCGGACAGTCCCAAGTTGGACTCAAGTAGTAAAATCAACATTGGCCCGCTTGACTTGATACAGATCCTCAGCCATTGAGTTGCTCATGATACCGTATGTATAATTAGATCATGCATTTGAGGGATGATCTTTCCATTTAAAACGGAAGCGGGAACTGGTTGGCCAATTGTCCACCTGAAAACTGCTGGCCGCCGGAACATCCAATGTGCTCAGAAATACCGTCACCTTGTACTTGGTAGGTTGGGCTGCCCCCGGGGGTGATATTTAGAGCCTGCGGAACGCCAGCCGAATTGCAGTTCTCGAAGCTGAAAGTGTATCCGTTTGCGGCATTGTTGGGAATGGTGAAGTTGATGTCGCAAGCGTTATCTCCACCTTCAGCAACCACCCTAACAAGGACCTTGCAAACATCCTGTCCGGAAATCCAAGCGATCTTCTGTGTGACGCCGTTGTACGTTATGAAAGTTCCATATTGCATAGTGGCCGAAATAACTCGGGCCAGGGACAGGAGTGCAATAGAGGCTTTGAGAGCCATTTTTGGGGACTGTTATTGTTAGTATGAAAGAACACTCGGCAGTGATAGGTAAAGGGGGATCTCTGCGGACCTTTGGTCGGTTCTTCGTTTCCGAGTCGTTCGAAGTGAGATTGCAGTGTATGAGTGGATGGATAGGAAATGCATCGGTTCGTCACCCTTTATATATGAAAATTCTTGGACTAGATGATGACAAGAAGACGCTGCGCTAAATTAGCATATGCAATGTTTGGCTCTAGGGGAAGAAGACGATCCTCCAACTACGTACTGTATCCCTGGAGTTCTGATGCAGGACGATGTGCGCGGACTCCGTCCCTGATGCTACAGCTGCAGCGACTAGCATTCTGGTTAACAATGCTGTCGTCAGCTAGTTTGTATTTCCCGGAAAGACGGTCTGGGCAGTAAATTATGAAATAGTAGCATAGTATATTGACAGTATTTTCCAACCAGGTGTTGTTGCAAAACCAATAACTCCATTTGTAAGTTCACTACATCAGAACAGTAGTTGGCTCTCAAACATGTTTTCAAACTCATAACATAATCGACAGCATTTGTGGCGCTACACTCTGTCCAGCCGTGAATAAGAAGCCAAATACGAGCCTGATCAACGCTCTGTAAGCAGGATCCAACCCAAAAAAGGCGCTGAAGGTAGCTATTTGGCGCTATTAGACTACTTATTAGGGCAAAGTCGATGAAGTGAATGACGATAGCCTGAGATGAAAACAGAAGGTGAATAACCCCACTTGAAACAACAATAAGGGTGTTAGCGAGGAAAAAGTCAATTATGGGGCTCCTGATGTTGTCATACATGCGGTGAGAGCCAGGACTCAAAGTGGGCAGCCATCTCGAGCACCAATGCTGTGATATAGTCAAGGTCATGAACTTAATTCCAATCTACACGTTCACACAAGTAGAGAGCAGTTGCTGATTTAATAGACAGCGGGACTTGACAGACAGGAAGTTGTACCTCATGTCGACGTACGTTAGACGGTAGAGATGCCAGGTACTTGGGGCTGAGTTTGAACAGCAGGCCCAACTCTCCCGGGCTCTGGTCGGTCGGGGTGATGAGTGATAAGAATTATATTTAGAAAACTGATTCTCGAGTAGCAAACAACATGGCCTTAGGCATGCTGGACTAATAGGCGTGCAGATTTTTATTTCCGAACAGAATGCCTTATGTATGCTGAGAAGTTAGTGCGGTGCTTTTTATGGGTTCCTGCCTTATTGAGATTCTTCTAGAGCTTTTTATATTGTACCGTTCTTGAGTCGAATGCTCCACAAGAAATGCTGCTTCTCGTATGCAGCATTGGTGACCATCAAATGTTAGGGTCAATCTAGGAACCCTGGCTGGAATCGTAGTGGAAAATCTTGCATTAGTGATACAGAAAGGCGTAGGTGAAAACTTGGAACTGACAACTGTAGTACTAGAGACCGTACGACACGTATATACAATAACCTGAGCTGTCACATGGCATGATTGCATTGCCATAATGCTCGTTGTGATGTTTTTGCTACCGTGAAGGTTCAAAATCTCGAGTTACGGCCCGATCGGAGCTTCTAGGACGCGAATTGTCCGTCATTGGTCAGGTGTATTTACTCGATCGGATCGTCTAGGACGCGAATTGCCCGCCATTGGCCAGGTGTAGTTTACCCGATCTTACTGTGTACAAGCGCCAACAAACTCAACACCTAAAGATCCGCGAGTGGAGGGTTATTAAGCCAACACCAGCATTCTACTAGGCCCGGCAATAATTCGTGCAACTATTTGTCAGTAGGTGTCTACTGACAAATAGTTGCACGAATTATTGCCGGGCCTAGTGATTCCTACATGCATTTTATAAGATCCCATGACTTAATGACTGCACGCTATGTAACTATTTCATTTTCGCACCGATCACAGCCCAATTAATTGCCACACTAACCAGCAAGCAATATCGACAATGCATTTTCATTGAGGCTCTTTGTTGAAGACTGAAAAAACTTGGCATGTCCGTCTCTCCATTCTTGTATCATCAAGTGCTCTTTTAGGGGGTAATAGATATTTTCAGGCTCCAGATATGTGACCTGTGGGCGTTAGCACGGTTCTCCGCATGGCAGATGGTGTTGCTATAAGTGTTACTGTTCTGTAATTTATCTAATGACAGAAGCTCGTTAGTAAGTCATTATGGACGCCGATTGTACAGTCGCTTATTACTGGCGTCTGGTCATTTCGGTGTGCACGATAATGTCCTGAGTTAATCGCTCGTGAAAGGCTATTCGTCACTATCCAGTTAGTTAAGAGGGCTAAGCATTTTTAAGCTTTCTTAGACTAGGTCAGCTTTGATTACGACAGGGACCTGATCCGGGACCTGATCCGAAACATTCCCGCAGTCGGGCGAGTGTAAGATCAGCCAATATAGTGTTTGTCCAAACGCAGTTTCCGAAATGACGAGAGCAGAGATTAGGAAGGATAGCTATTCTTACGGCGGTCTATAATGGTAGTTTTGACACTTTTCGCGTAAAGTTCTTTGCTAATTCGAATTGTGGTCATTCTTGCGGGCGAGTCCGCGCAGATACCATCCTTTACTACAAGGCCTTGTTCGAAGAGTTCGTCATGTGTACGAACGCCACGTCCGTAATTTCCACAACGGAGGCGTGGGCGGTGTTCTCTTTCAGTACCTCGTACCGCGTCGCATCGTTCAATGGGCTCATGCTGTTGAGCGTCAGCGTCTTCGGATGCGTGTACGTGCACAACGACAGGGGCAAGAGAGCGTCGGATGCGCACCCTTCATCACAAGACGTACGTGATCATGAGCCGCGCGATAGTTATGTGAAATCCTTATATCTGAGCATCATCACAGGCTTGCTGCGGTTGCCAAGCGTAAACCGTGGTTGCGGAAATGGTTAGCTTCCCGAGCGAGTACCTGGACTAGCACACTCTCGTGGGCGGCTTACTTAGAAAAGATCGTGCCGTTCGTTCTAAACAGAGCTTCTCTAAAGTACTAGTACATGTTTTCTGCATCATGGTTGACAATAGCTCCGTCTCCTCGAAGCTGGGCGTGCCCCTCCTGTAATGGCCGCGGGGCACATCAATGCTGCGCGTGATCGTTGAGAGGTAGTGCTGCTTGAACAGAGGCGAGTGCCTGAGCTGCAAAGATCCTATCATTCCGTAGCTGCTCATCACCTTATCCTTGTTCCCGCCTGTATTGTTAAAACCGAGCGCTTTCCCATTCGTAGACACGAACGCCTTCCACAGCATATTGTTGGTCTCCTTCCCATCCGTGAGGGTAAGCTCGCCGGTGTCCGTGGGCTTTTGCAGTTTCCCGGACGCGCTGACGCTGCCGTACCCGGACATGCACTAATTCCTGAACCTGACCAGCGTCACAAGACCCGTTATGATGTTTTTATCGGCGCCACCATGTCCTTGTACAGGATCTTCTCCCCGACCGTGGACTTGAGATCGTCGCTGGTCTCGAACTTGTCACTCACCACGTGCGGGCTCCTGGCCTTGCTCATGCCTATTCTCACGACGATATCCGGGACTGTGAGCCTCTATCGCGCCTGATCCAAAAGTACCACCCCAGGCTCGATGTGGCCGTTCGGGGGGAAAACAATCGAGTCTGCGAGTTCCGGGAACGCATCCTTCTTGCTGCTCGTGTGGCTGACTGAGGCTGTGACGATGTACTTGCCTGCGTGGGTAATTGGACCTGAGTGCGAGAATGTTCTCGATTTTCTTCATGAATGAAGTCACAATAATCGACTACCTGTTGACAAGAGACATATAATGACAAGAGATTGCATCAGCCACCAGAGACATTTTGATGATAAGAACGATAGTGTCAACATCACAGCCTACATCAAGAGGTACAATAACTAAGGTAACAAAACTTCGGAATTTTTTTTCCTGCAGTGACCCCATTTTAATACCTGATGATACTCAAAGAACTTTTTATGGATTATTTGAAACATCGTTTAGGGTAACATGGCAAAATTCTGGGCGAGTGATGAATCCTGGTTTTATGATCGAACAAATGGGCTACTCGTGCTTACATCAACCTTATGTTTAAAAGGTAATCAGCCGATTTCATACTACATGTCAAAGAAGAGCATTTGCTAGTAAACTTGCATTTTGGCTTTAGTGGCGCATTTGCTTTACTGCCCTAAGTGCTATATATAAATGATGAACTGAGAGTATTAGAGCCACAAAAGTATGGATTTGTCCCTGAATGACGTTGCGGCACAACAAGAGGCTCTATTTGAGTTCTGATGTCGAAATTCAAGACCAAGTTCCCCATGCATCCGTAAGGAACAGTTCCGCAGTTGTACTTGTTCTATACTCTCCGTTCTTCACTGCAAGATATCTTTCTGCGTTCTCTTTAGTCATGTATTGGTAATTTGTAATGATTTCTTTCTGCTTTTGCTCTGCATCCCATTGTTGCTCGGTTTTCTCCACAAAAAGGGCATGACAGCTAGAGAGAGGTTTGTTGCTCAAGAAGATGTGCTTGAAGTGTTCATGTACTTTTTTAGCTCTGATTTTGGGGACATTGCTATAGTAACATCAGGGTAGATCCCAAATTATGAATGGTTGAAGGAGGTTAGACACGCAATTTATGAGTGTGGAGCTCTAACCAAACATGAATGTATGCTGCTACCGTACCTTTTACTTGGGCGCTTGTTCCCTGCCAGCTTTGGCCAAGCTCTTTGGAAACTCGTACCTTTACGTGAAATGCGACGGTGCCCTCAAAATTTCAGGTAGTCTTATACTTCGAGGCTTCAACATGGTATAAAAATCAGTAAAATGCACACAACTGAAGCACACGGTAATGGGTGTTCCTACAAGTACAGCATATGCAGACGAAGCACGATTTCTGGGCCAGAAGCCTACGTACATATGATGGCAAACAATTTGCAGAGTTGCCCTGTACCCCATTCGATGCCTTTCTAGCCTTCGAAGATCTCAACTCACGTACAAGAGCATCGGGTAACCTTCCGCTCTACTTGTCCATGGCCATATCAGATAACTTTTAACCGGTGATCTATTTCTGTAGATGCCATATCGTGAATCAGCTAATCAGGTTTTCAAGTCCGTGCTGGTACTCTTTCATGCTTACCCACCATCGACAGCGGATATTCCGCGGACATCAAATCACAAACATTACCATTTTTACAGGCATAGCTTATTCCAAGGATTTGACTGACTCTATCGCCAGCAACTCTAGTACATTAGGCTGTTGTAATAGTCAAGTCAATCAAGTGACCCAGAAACTTAACATGGCGATAATTACATACAGTATCACGAAAGCATCGAGCTTCTCCTGCTGAATTTTCTCCTTACGTGAATTAGCTACCTTCTTCGACTCTGCTGTCTCAGATTTTCGAAGTTGTTGCTCCTTATCCTCCTCTATTTCAACTAGTTAATGTATACGTACCTCCCTTGCCTTCCTTAGTAACTAGAAGGCTACTCCACTATAACGCTCTTTACGCTATTAAAGATATAGAGCTTTAAAACTTATCATTCGTAGATAATACGTACCTCAGCCTATCTATCTCATACTAGAGTAGCTTATTTTAACAGATAAGTAGTAGAATAATCAACAAAGCCTCTATATATCTTTATCATTATAACCCTCTACTATAAACTGAACAATATTCAGTGATCACTTTTTAAATAGAAAACGTAATACTAAAATGTATGGTTGGGTGGATTAGATTGGGGTTCGAAATGTATGAGTTCGCGACCTGCAATCGGAAGAAGTTTAGTGATACTTCGATAACAGTAAATATAACATCCTAAATCTCCTGCATACTTCTTTCTGGAAGATCTGGCACGTCTTTACGGACCTCAGTTGCTCGAAACTGCGCAGAGGGAAGTCCGCGCCGCAGGACTAGATAAATTGCCTGATGCGCTGCCGTCTGATCCGAAAGATCTCTCTGTACTAGACCCGTTACCAAAAACTATATCCATAGTGAAAGAAGCAATGTGGCATCATGACGCTGGCGTTGCTGAACGCATGGTTATGGGCGACCATTGGCTCTCCGATAAATACCTCCTCAAATGCGGTTCCCAATAGATCTACTGTGCTCTATGCGAACTCGATCATCGCCCTAATAGCTTCCATGTCTGCACTCCACCGCTTGATAACTTTCACACAAAGGTTATGGCTAGTGCCGGTCGGCCATTCTCCCTGCTCGTAGTGGCAATTCGCCCGAATTGCCACCGCTGCCAGCGCCTCAGGCTGACACACCAAGACTAGCTACACCTTGCAATGAAGTACCCTTTGTATGCAGGCCATGTATAGCCTATTAAACAACATAGTAGCATTGTAGAGGATCTAGCAATATTGCTATCTTGTATATCGATAAGTAAGAGTGGTTCCATTTGGTGCGCTCAGAGCATGCTATAGGATGTGCTGGACCAAGCACAAGCTGGTATCCGCTGCTCGCCCTTTCATAAAATATCGAAGCAGTTACATACTGCTGCTATTGATAAAGGAAAGCTAGACAGTATATATTAGTCAGCGCGCTAGAGTGCTCTTTCCCCAGCGCCATCTCTCTTCCCTCTAGTGTTCGCCGGTTCATCTCCTCTATCGCCTCATAATTCCTCATAGCTAGCGCGAGTTGTTCTCTAAAACATAAGACATACTATTCTAAAGTGATCTTTGTCGCGATTTTTAAATTCTTTAAAAACAAACCCTTCATTAAGTCTGCGGAAAAGCATTCACCAATTAGTGAATATGCATTCTCCTTCCAACGTATCACAAATGGGAAGCTTCCCCCCGAGAAAATAGCTACCCTGTCGCCCAATGTTGCATGAGAAGGTACCAAGCCTAAGCGCCCACCAGCAGATCGAAAAACACGTCGTCCGTAGAATATCTGCGTCAATTGCTTCCTTTCAGACTTGAGCCAGCTCTCGTAGGACGTATATGGTAGATTTAGGATGTTGAAGTAGTTTAGTGCAGCAAATTGAGGTAAAATATCTATAGCTCGGACTGTTTCACCCGTTGGTTCGAGTAAGACTCTGGAATCTGGCCACTGTTGGAAGAGAAAATTAACATTTTCTCCTTTAAGCGTGCCGCGGAATGGTAAAATGGTGTCCGAAAGCGATATTACTTCGTCGAAAACATCTCCATTGAGTGTAAGCTTTGTGAGATCCTGTGACACCTCGTATTCTGTATGAAATGTTGAAGTTTTTGAATATGAAGCTAAAGATATTGATTTATCATAAGAATGCCAGTCAGGGGCCCAAGATGGAAGGTTGAGAGAATGTGTATGTGGAGCCCTAGCTGTTCCGGCGCAGCTAAGCACATCAAGCCTTCCGGTGGTCCTGATAAGGTGGATTGCAGCTTCTTTGTACACGGTACTGATTGTCTTCTCATAGTTCGGCTCCGGCAAAGTGGATTGGTCATAGACTAGCGGATAGAGTCCATAAATCTTATCTCTGAGGTCTGTAGCGCCACATCGCCGGCTACGGTATAATAGGTTGAATAGTGATAGTCGATCGTCGGTGCATTGCTGCATTATACGTCTGCATTCATCAATAAATCCAATATGCTGGCAGATCTGCGCAGTGTCTGTGGCAGCAAACATTGGACTCTCTGCGAAACAACGAGCCGCATACGCCAGGTCATCCCATTCTAGGTGCAGTTGACCACATGTGACATCTAACTGAGTGGCGTTTGCTGCCTCTTGAATGACCCAGACTCTCTGGAACCAGGCACGCCGAAAGAAATACCTCAACGCACTCCAAATCGGTGATGATTCCTCTGGCAATCCTAATTCGCGCAAATGTTGTGCAGAAGGCTCGAGAGTTACCAAGCCTCCAAATTGACCTTCCAGTGCCATTAACCTACCTAACATGATCTTGACAAAGCCTGTTGGTTCCGACTCTCCGCCTATCCAAGCTGACTTTGTTTGCTTTTCGATAGATCTGTCCCATAAGACGCAGTTGCTGATTGCGATCTGCATAGTCTCTCTGATTGATGCAAATGGCATCAACCCAGAGTGTCCGTTTTCTGTCAGGCCGACGAAGGTTGACCAGCGCCTCATGAAGATTGCTGGTTATGGGAAAGCTTCGCCCATTGCAATGGATGATTTGTGTGTCTCCAAGGTCGCCCCAGCAGTAGGATAGCGCTTCATAATTAGGTACTTCTTCTAAGGACGCATTGGCTAGCTCGCAATGGATTGGCTTTGAATGATAACCAGGTTGAAGTTCAAGGACACGAAAAGAAGCCGGCGGGCGAAGCGGTTGGTAGAGGTGTTGGTGGAGATTTCCCACAAATGTATAGCCAAGTTGGTATGGCCAGTCTCATCTTCGCATGCTGATGTAGAAAATCAGGCGAACTCAATAAAGATGGCCGATAGGAGAGGCAACGAGGCGGGTTGCGCACAGCGGGTAGCTTGGTAGGTGGCGACAAAAGCGGTACCAGAGTGGGGTCCTAACCAATGCGGATTGTGGATGCGTTTCTGTAGTGAAACACAATGTTCGTCTCTAGTTTACGTAGATGTGTCAGTCGTGATGGTGTCGTTGTGACGGTCCTGCGCGACGTCACGTGACTAGTCGCGAGGTTGCGAGGTTGATAGATATATACCGCCTAAGTACGAAATATCACAGATTTGATATTGTCGTACATGATCCTTTTGGCTTAGCGGTATAGGCCGTGACAGTGCGATGTTTGCCCCACCATGGTTCTAGAAACCTATTTTTAGATCGTAAATAAGGTAGCGCAGTACCCTATCCTAGTATAGGGAAAAAGGGCTTTTTTAAACTCTCACTAAAATAAAGGTGGCTATAGATAAAAGGGATATTTAATTTATTAGTAACTTGCTTAAAAGATTTTTGTTTAACCGTTAAGCTAGTTTTAGTAGATAAATATATTTTCTACTATCTGTAACGGATTACTTCGTCACATGATCACTTTATCACATTGTTTTATCACATGATCCTAGATTTCACCGGCCCCGGTAGAATATCGGACCCGGTAGAACATCGGCGTATCAATGGGTTCAAACACTATATAGTCTCGTCGAACCTTTGTACTTATTCTCTTCCTCATCTTAGTGTAGCTGAAATAGAGCCAACCTACCTCATCATCTACACATCGATGCAGGAGCCCGTGCCCGTCCTCACACTATCACTAATCGAAGTATAGCTATTATGCTTATAAAATAAAACAGAAGAAGGGATTTAGCCCTTCCCCCGACCGTTATTTATAAAGGATAACTGCGTGTCCCCAGTAGTTTCATATAAGTTAAGCAAGGCTTGCTCGGAAGAGATTCAGACCCCTGGAAGGGGGGTAGAAATTGCATGTTGACACACAACTATTGGAGACAAGGTTGTGAGCAAGATTGAATGAGAGGTGGCACAGCTGTTAGTTTTCCAAGTCACCAAGTCGGTGCGTATGGCTACGAAGTTTGTCTACTTTGGAATTACCATACTAGAAGACTACAATGTATTATAGGTGGCACATCCTAGAACGTTTTCGTTCTGTGATACATTGTCACCAACCACCTATTATAACAATTGCGCCACGATCTTTTCCGCACAAGTCATGCCAGTGATGTAGGCGACAGCTTGCACATGAGCATTCGCAATTACCGGGACAACGCTCATATCGGCAACCCGGAGACCTTCGATACCAAACACACGGAAATTAGAGTCGACGACTGCATCAACTTCACCCTGCTTCCCCATCTTCAATGTACCAGTCATGTGCCACGCAGAAGAGATAGTCTGTCTCCAATAAGCAAGGTCTTCATCTGACTCAGAAGCTGGTCCAAATAGCTGCGCGACGATACCTTTCTTGTAACTCTCTGAACTGGCTACTCTCAGTAGCGCTCGCAATGACTCGATGGCAACTCGGCGGTCGAAGGGATGTTCCAAAAACTTGGGATCAAACAGCAAGGGAACATTTGGATCCGACGACTGCAATGTCACCTCGCCACGTGCCTGCGAATTGTAGAGAAAAGCTGACAAGCAGGTATAATTCAAGTCTTCCTTAGGAAAATTTGGCACAAACCAATGGATGGGTACATGAGTAAAGAATTCGGTGTGCGGGATAGTTTCAGCGTTAAGATAGCGTTGCTCTGCTAGAGGAAGATTATGAAACTCGGAAGCGGAGGTCACTGTATCAAGCTTGAAGAATCCGATGCCTGCCTCGCAAGCATATTTTGCCCATGGTCCGGTCCCATCTCGTTTCCACTGCTCCATTGCTTCATTCATTACAGAATCGTTACCATAGAACGATTCTCTCGCACCAGAGCTTCTCTTGTGAACAACAGACGTAAATTGGTGATCTCTGAGCCCTTGTCCCACAGCTGGGGTGTCTTGGATGATGGGTATGTTAAATCTTTGAAGTTGCTCTTTTGGCCCAATACCAGAGTGCATGAGAATACGTGGACTATCCAGAGCTCCAGCACAAAGGATAACCTCTTTCAAGGCATAGTCTAATATCGTCAGGTAAATAATGTTCCCTATGGTGACGTGAAGTCTTACAGCGCTTGCCATTGCTCTCCACCCCAACAGCTCTGCTTTTCTCGATCAAGACCCGCTGTACATAATTCTCAGTAAGAACTGTGAGACTATCCGGTTTTTTTGCGTATAGATCCTTCGCTGTCGATCGAACACCTTGGTGAGCTGAGTTGATAAGAACGGACATGCCCAATGGATTCCCAGAATTGTGATCAGGATTTAGCGCAAACCCAGCCTTTTCGAAAACATCTAAAAGAGGAGGAAGATCATCTTCCCATTCAGCCGAATATCCTGTCTTCAGCGGGCCAGATGACCCGTGGTTTGAGTCCTTGGGTGCAGCATATTTTTTATCAACACCGTCGGGCAGCTTGCCATTAAAACTCTCCAGGGCTTTCAGGCGCCTCTGCACATGTTTCCACCGGAAAGCATCGTCGTCCACAAGATCAGCCCATTGTTCGTAGTCATCACGAGGTCCAATAGTGAATACGCCAAAGTTGATTGCGCTGGAGCCGCCTAGACCTTTTCCACGAGAGTAGTCGATCTCTCGGTCGGCACAGTGTTTTTGCGAGACAGTCTTGTATCCCCAATTCATACCTTCCTTGGTGAAAGTCTGCCAGCGCTGGCCATCCACGCGGAGATTGTGATCTTCGAGTGAACCGCCAGCTTCAATGAGAAGTACAGACGGCGCAGTGGGAGAAGCAGCTAAGCCGGCTGCTGCTGCGCTTCCAGCTGGCCCGCCTGTAATTGTCAGCGCACTGAGTTGAGACGTATGTGAGCATGCTAGATTGTCCACGCTGGGCAAACTTACTGCCTACCACCACGAAATCAAATGTCGAATTCTTGAAGCTAGTCATAATGCAAAAATTGGCGCCAGGCGTGAACAAGTTTTGATTTAGGTGGAGTTTAAGAGAGTCAACACATTTATATTTTGCCAGTAAGCACAAAGCGGGTATTAGACAGTGCTTACCTCTGTTGGAAAACAGTCGATTGGCGTTACTGCTTAGTACGTCAAACCTCGACGCCCCATTCTTTGGCAGCCCATACTGGCTAGCGCGCTTTTAAACTTTCTTGCTGAGGCTCGGCCATCAAGGCTGTTGTGATTTATTTTAAATACTTGTCGTTCTTCAGTCATCGCATTTATGCTTCATGATTCATGTTAGCGCTCTTCAACAGCGACTTTTAGGCAGCCTTTCCAGAAGCTTAGAACCATTGTGCTTACAGACACGACAATTAATTGCCCAAAGCTGTTTTGAAGCCTCTACCTTACTGAATAAATTCTACGGTACGGATGGTCAAATAAATTCCGGCCATCGCAACAGGATTTCGGAGTTCCATGTTACGCTATTACTCAGATGCCAATTTATCTCTTCGCATGTAGCTTATGCTTTAAAGCGTTAGCGACCGATTTCGCTACTCATTCTCTCCTTCACTGGTAACTAGCTCTTACGGTTAATATAAAGCTCACTAAGCATCGCTATCTCACGCAGCTGATTGTGAACCACTGAGCTAAGTGGAGCGCATTAGCCATTCTCGGCTGCGCTATTCCATGACCAGACTAAGCTAGATCGGTGCTTATGGACGGCACTCAGAGAATTACTGACGAGGTATCGAATGGTGCTAATGCTACCCATGATGCTGATGCTATACTGCGGCTTGTAAATTCCTCCTAAAGAAAGTTGGAAAGTGGCTACAGCGCCGCATGAATGTGGGAACTTGCAATTAGTGCAGATGAAATCCACTAATAACTTTATGTGTTAATGCCAATGTTACCAGACGAAAATAAACTTGCTAGGTAAGGTTGATCATGAAACCGTCTGAAATTTGGTTGAATTATTCACATGGAAATAGAAAGGTCCTTCACACATTCACTCATAAAACCTACGTAGGATAATACTTAGATATGTTAGTGTTGACGCCTTATGCGGTTAAGCGAACGGCAATAAATCGACGCAGATGTGCAGAGTGGAAGATATCGGACTGAGTACCGAGGCTGATCATGGCGCAGAAATACCACTCGGAGGGCCCTTGACATAATACATTTTCTGACCACATCAAGACCGTGTAACTTAGGCGACGAATATGTCACAGTGCCGGGGCACTCCAACTTCACGAGACATTGTATCCAAGTGCATTTAACAACGCCTATACCTCATGGTAACATTAGTGGTGGGGAAACCAACATTTTGAAACATTACATATACCTTCCTAAGTCGACCGGATATTACGACAACTCAACACTATGTCTCACCATAACCGCGTTCACACCTCGTTCACTGCCATCACTGATTTGCGGATCACTGATTGTATGCAGCTCTTTCTGAGATGTTTCCTCGTCATCCTCATACAATGTAAAGCCCAACTCATCCGTCTTCTTGCGCTTCTTTGTTGTGTATGATCCAATTGTAATGATTGATTTTTGCTGCTTTGGAGCGCTATTTTGTGCGCTCCTCGAATATGAGCTTAGAGTAAATCGACGTGGTAGAACGTAACTGAGTACGGGTCGCAGGATTGGAAGACTGAGGCAGATCACGCTTACCAATGGCTCGATCGCTGTCCAAATCATCACCTCTAGATATACCCCTATAACTCTCGTTAACCTAATTTTGGGTATAGGTGCCGTATCTTTCCTACACGTAAAATCCGGATCGTTGACGTAGAGAATAGAAGAAAGCAAACGAATGAGTGCTGTGACACAGGCACTAAAAATATCAGCAGATGCTGCGTCTTGACAATAGGATCTGGGTATACTCACAAACCACCAATAAGGAAGATGAAGCTAATAGCGATTTTTTGCGGTCTAGTCACTTGCAGTTTCCACACCTCCTGGATTGGAAGAATCAAAATGAAGACGTCGAGAGCGATGTTAATAATGGCGTAGCCGAGGTCATACTGTAGCAAGTTGAAACACTTCTTGCCAGGCGTTTCAGTGAGCCAGTATGCTTGGACCGGTACGCATGTGAAAACGCCTGAGACAGACATCGTGAACCACCATATTATGTTCGTAATAACGCCCCCCACAACAACTCTCTGGAAGAAAGGTGTATCAAAAATGCGCCGATACATTAGAAGCATCGCAATTTTGTTCATCGGGCCTGTCATCACATAAATCTGATTGTAAGCGTACAGCAACTTCCAGAATGGTACTGGCGAAAATGAACTGTGCAGCGTGTCTAAGTGCCTTCCAATTCCGAACGAAACAGCTAAGGTGCATTTATTAGTAGCGAATTCCGGAGTTAAGCATTTGGAAACCTACAGATAGTGGAACAAATGCAGCACCCAAGAGCCAGTATCTTCAAAAGTATCAGTGTATCATGTTTGCATGCCATTTCTTCAGATATACTCACCAGCGCGGCTAGTGCAGCCCAGTCATCTATTAACCAGCTCTGACCCTTCATCTTCCTGGAGGTGAAACGGCCCAAAAGCACCAGAATGGTGATACCGGCCATCACCCACACACTTACATACAACACTGCACCTCGATTCGCATTGATATCATATATCTTCGGAGGCGCCATTTGGTTTCGAGTAGCTGCGAGAGCTTCGCACCTAGGCTATTAAAAGTCTAGCGGACCATGGTGTATGAAGACAAACAAAGTGGGCATTGCTCTGATAGAACGTGCGGGGGACTGGCGGGAAAGGCGTTCTTGTTGTTCGTATCGCACCGTGGGCGCCATCCAACATAAGAGACAAGGCGAATAACTCTGACCTTGTTTAGCTAACTGTCTTCAAAGGGAAACTATCGACGGATGATCCTAATGCAGCGGGACAATCACTTCCTGAAGCTGTAGGACGTAGTCATAATACTACCTTGTATATTGCACAAAACTCTGCACTACTCAGGCTATCAGGGATGAACGCAAACCTAGTGCGTCATCTGGAAAAAGAAAATTGGGTTGGTGAGTTTGACGCTAGGCTCGGGACACCCGTGGGGACGCGGTCGGCGAGCCGCTCCCGCCTCCTCGATCGACTAAAAACGCTCACATCAAGTTTATTTTGAAACAAAGGATTCCAATGCCAGCTGCCATGATGTTGTCGCTCAGTGCATGCGTGCAGTAATAACGCGCACGAAGCAGCAAGAAATACCAACCGATAGCTAGTCTGAAGCATGAAACTGGCACTCACCGAGCTGCTTTAGCATTCTTAACATCTCCAAGCGCAAACGGTGAACTTCAGCGTGAATAAATCAGGTCAGTGCAGCTGTTAAATCGTTCATGGATTACGGCATTATTTCGGGATCGCCCATGCCTTTCTTCAGGTCTACGTCTACATCTACCGGTTCGACGTTTTCTTCAAGGTCATAGTTTGTGTTTTTGACACCAAACCAGCAGACGATCAGCATACAGAATAGTCCCGTTCCTTGTAAAGCGAAGCAGAATGCAGTGACATCTGCTTGGGTCAATGTGCCAACAGCTTCAGTTCCAAAGGTAGCACAAAGGCCCCCTGCCAGACAACCTTTTGCAAGTCCAGCGTAGCGAGCAAGTGTTTCTGGATCATTCGTCAACGCTCCAACAATCCACTGGACGACAACTTGATACTACAATTGTCAGCCGCATGTCTTGTTTTGGCTGCGTTAATGATACTCACAACCACCATGTTAATACCAAGCAGGAGAGTCAATGCGAAAAATCCACCAAATGAATCGTTGTTCCAACCCCAAAGAGGGGGCTCCGACGGATCTAGTAAATTCCTGTCGAGCCACACTAGTAACCCAATCCAAGTAGCAATAGTGAATGCGCCCATTATCGTGATTGATACAAAACCGCGGGTTCTTCTGGACCCAATTCTTTGGCTGTCTAGCAGGGGCGTAATGCCAAGTGCGCCAACTGTTTGCATAACCACAAACACAACCGAATTAAGACTGCGAGTTCGGACGTCGAAATAAAGTGCTTGCGGAATTAGCATTAACGAAATTTTCTTGCATCTTCCCACTTACAGTTCAAAGTGGAAAAGATAATGAGAGCAATTTCTGAGCCAAACATTGGCGGAATGAGAACGAGCATTCGCCAGTCCATGAAGATCTGACGTTGAGCCTTTAGCTCTTCATGCCAACTTTTGTGCTCGTAATGCGCGATGACCGTTCCGTCTACCCTTCGCACATCGGAAGGCTCCACGATGCCAAAAAACGCAACGAAGAATGCCAAGCACATCAGGATGATAAAAACTATGTATACTGAGTCTGGGCATTTGACGACGGATGCATTATAGTTGATACCAAATGCGACAAACGATGCGATAGTACCTATGATTGCTGAGAATTTCATATATAGAACGGTTACAAATAACTTACTTCCTACGCTGAGTAACCCCCATTGCATCGAGATGTATGCTCCCTTATTCTGCTCCGTGGAATAGGAAAACGCGACAAAGCCTGCCGCAGTCCAGAGATGAACAGCTGTCACTCCGAGCACAACACCGCCAAAGATAGGATACCACAGATGGCCGGTATTGCTGACTATAGGCTCTTAGCATATTGGTCGCCGATATGCAGTCCTGTGAGATTCATACAGTACCACATGGCACCTACGAAGACAGGGTATCCTAAGGAGCCGAAGAGAAACGTGTTCCTCGGACCGATAGTAGAGACTACTGAGCCACTGAATAAGCCGAAGGCAAAGTATACTGCATACAGAACCGTGTTCGATATGTTTGCCATGCGCGTTGCATTGGCGGGTCCGCCCCCAGCGCCCAGCACCGTGAGAGCAACACTAAGCAGTTAGCAAAGTACTTTTAGTGTGATAGATCAACGCACTAGATGCCAGGGAGTAGACAAACAATCACAGAAGCCAAGACATTCTGCACAAGTGGACTACGGTAATGGTCAGAAGCTGTGTGACAAGGTTGGTATCAGCAGCCGACGCACTTGTTCAATTTCATGATCGCCATGTCGATAGACTGGCGGATACGATCACCAAGTAAACGGGACTTTGAGGACCTCGACGAAACAATGCACACGCTAGGTTTTCAGGCGAGACAAATGCATGTGCCACACGCTCGGATGCAGTCAACAAGGGATGTGGGGTTGAGCGATATATGCACCAGGCCCCCGAAGGAACATGACCTGTCCCATCGCGCCATTCTGGTCATTATGTCTCCCGCTGCGAACCCTGCTCAGCATATCATTGGCTATGCAGACCCTCTCGTGGTTTCGCCCAGTGAACGCCTTGGAGTTCAGGTGTCTTGTCATCGTCCCTCGTACAGTAGTCGGCTCGTGCGACTCGGCCCGGGTCACGACCATCCTAATGCGCCTCCTCCAAGTCATCAGGCCATCGAGAGTGTGGCTGCCGCGGTCCACCCGGGCAGGCCTCAGTTCTCCCGGCCCGGCTCATTTGCGACGGTGCCGTGGTTCGTCAGCTCCAGTCCTGCAACCGCCGATCATATGCTCGCGCTAGCCATTTCTTTCTGGGTCCAACCAAATCTCCCCCAGCACGCAGGACACGATCAATACTTTTTCTCCAACCTGCAATCCGACGGCAGTGCCGGGTTTACTTCTTACATCGATAAGGACGGGTGTTTGACACTGTCTGTCGGAGGCGAAAGAGGTTCTCAGACAGCGCAATTCCCTATCGCTCTCGCACGACACTGCTGGTATCATCTTACATTTACGTTCGATTCCGCATCACGCGTTGTTTCTACGCTAGCAAAGAGCCAGAGGAGCCATGTGACTGCGTCGCACATTCAGGAGGAGTCCCTAACCTTGGACGATACGTTCGTTCTTGCATCTTCCCAGCCTTTGACGATCGCCAGCCATTCCAGTAGCGAACGTGTAAGCTCTGTGCCGCTCGACTCGACGACTTTCAACGGCAAGATAGATGATTTCAGACTCGAGCGCATAACCGGGGCAGACTCTACCACGCTCCTGCATTTGGATTTTTCCAAAGACATCCCCACAGATCATATTATCGATGTGTATGGAGGTCTTCGAGGCTCCCTTTTCAATTGTCCTGCGAGAGCTGTGTCAGGCCATGATTGGGATGCTTCCGAAACGGCTTGGAATCGCGCTTCTTACGGATATGGCGCGATTCACTTTCACGACGATGATATAGACGACGCATCATGGGAGACCGACTTCGAGCTCACAATCCCCAGTAGCCTTAGTTCCGGGTGCTATGGTGTTGTGGTCAATGACGGGGAATCGGAAGATATTATTCCATTCTTTGTGAGCCCCAATATGAACCAGCCACTGGTAAATAAAGTTGTGTTTATCGTCCCAACTTTCACCTATGCTGCGTACGCGAACGACCGCATGTACGACACTACACGCGATGTTCACATTGATATTCCGGGGTCGGACGCGGTGCACCGCAGTCGCCACACAAACATTCTGGAGGCCCGTCCAGACCTCGGAATCTCTCTCTACGACAGCCACAATGACGGATCAGGCACTACTCATTCATCGCTCAAGCGAGTCGTTCTCAATATGAGACCTGAGTAAGTGCCTTATAAGTCTCGAAAGTTTCCCGTCTAACCTTGCTCACAGTTATTTTCATTGGGGGTTTGGAGGTCCACGCGAGTTTCCCGCCGATCTCTGGTTCATTGGCTTTCTAGACAAGGAACTAGGTCCGGGGAACTACGATGTGATAACGGATCACGATCTTTCGCGCTACGGAAGCTCTTTACTACTTCGCTACCAGGTTGCATTGACCGGCAGCCATCCTGAATACCCTACCTATGCCATGTTGGATGCTTACGAGGCATTCCTCGCAGCCGGTCGATTTTTCATGTACCTTGGAGGAAATGGATACTACTGGGTGACGGGCCATGATGCCGACGAGAGGCGAACCCATCGAATCGAAGTTCGTCGAGCCGACCAGGGCTGTAGGGTGTTCAGCCTCCCTCCCGGACACTGGTTCCTGGCGCTTACCGGAGAACAAGGAGGCCTTTGGCGCAGCCGCGGAAGAACTCCAAATCGCATCTGCGGATTAGGCTGCGACGCGTGTGGGATGGGTCAAGGAGCTCCATACGGGATTGTGCCGGAAGCGAGACGGAATCCCGAGCTTGCCTTTCTGTTCGAAGGCCACGGTCTTGAGAATAACGATATTATTGGTGACTTTGGTATTGTACAGGGTGCGGCATCTGGCGACGAAATCGATCGACTGGACTATTCACTTGGAACACCTAAAAACGCTGTTATTGTCGCGACATCGAAGCTTGCCGGTGGTCATTCCGACAACTACAACTTGTTCAACGAAGAGATCATGTTTCCCATGGTGAATACCTCAGGAACATCATCTGAAAAAGTGAGGAGCGACCTGATTTATTTCACGACAGTATATGGTGGTGCTGTTTTTGCAGTCGGGAGTATCAATTGGGTGGGCAGTCTTGCTTGGAAGAACTACGACAATAATATAGCGCAAATTACCTCAAATGCGCTGCATGAGTTTCTCAGAAGGAGTCAAGAAAGTCCAACTAATAGAAAGAATTGAAGACTACGACCATTATAGCAATGGAGGAACCAGCAGCCCATGTTCCAGAACTGCCTCGGGCGTGCTCAAGATCGAAGCCACTTCTTCATGTAGTCCCAGCTTCACAGTCCTTTCAATCCAATTCTTTAGTTCTACCTTATGAGGTATTTCCTGTTCCTTATGATCTCGGTATAATTATTCAATAAGCCCATTGATTAATAGCGTAACAATGAAATCGCGCCATGCTACCTGAATTGTCGTCAGATTTTGTTACATTAAATACCTTACGAAGAACGCCTCGTGCTACATTTTCGACTTCTATCATGTTGAAATGGCCATCTGTTTTAGATAACACTGGTACAGCGTTCACGACATGAGAGAAGTGAGTGGGTTTGCTAGGACGTCTGTGTCAGGAGCACCCCCATTGATGATACTAGTTAGTAGATGAATATGGACTGACAAACATATCCATTTGGCGACATGTTTCGAAAGCTGTTTGCTCGCCCATTTGGATGCGATGTATCCATCCGAGCCATCGGTCAGGTGCTAATAATCCGCCATAGAGACTTTATCGATTACATACATATCCTGTGCTAGTCGTAACACGCCACCCGATGATATGAAATGGAATGGTATTTTATGCCTCAGGGGCGAGGCGAACAAGCGCGATCGTCGAGCCGATATTCGGCGCATATATAGAGTCGTAGGTTTAGCGAAAAGATAAATCTGTGCCGTTATATATGAGTCTACTTGTTGGGAAACAGTCTCGTAGCTGAAAATAGGTAAAATCTTTCTGATTTATATTTGGTCCTATGATCTAGTCCAGGAGACTAAGCATATCAGCGTTCGCATCCTGAGATGTGATACGACACCCGGCATAAGCAAAATTTGTTACGTCCGATATCTTCTCATCCAATTCGGAGCGGATTTTGTTTCGCAAAGAAAGCCGTACTTAAGGACCAGGTTGAACATATTGCACCTCGCACTCAGTCAGACAAGGCTGACAGACAGTGGCTGACACCCAATCACCCAGAACGGCTTTCGTTATCTTCAACTTAGTGTGATGCTTCACACCTTTTCCTCCACCTCGATTTGGATGCACCTGGGCCAGCGTTGCAGCTTCGGTGTCACATCTTATTCAAGCGCCGCTAGTGCAGCCCCTGGTTGATGAGCTTGCGTGCGTTCAAACGTGCTGGGAGTAATGAACATGTACCTGAACTGAATGTGAACACTAATTCTTCCAATATTTTGTATATGAACTTCGCGATGCGCAGAAGCTGCTCGCGGTGTTTATCGACACGTAGTTTGGCCGTCCTCGCTAGTAGCTCGGACCTCCATTCCTGCGGACGCAAACTGCAACAAATATTTAATAACACCAGCGAGAGCATAGACGTAAATTTGTTTTCCATCTCGGTGTCAAGTTTTATCTAATCATTATCCAGCAGATTAAGCCCGCTGACTATCCAGAGAGTCCAGCGCCTGCTTTTCGGGGCGGGGGGGCACAGCCGAGCTTCGCGACTCACTCAATACCCACCATTAGATCTCATTCTTGCTTCGTAATCTGCGGTCTCTCTTCTCTTTCGTAACATCTCCTCTAGCCGCGACTGCTCTCTGATTCCTGCGCTTTCCTTATTACTGATAATCCTAGCTTCCAAGTCCAATCTTCCCTGTACAGCCTGCAGCTCTTGTCGTGCTAGCGCCGCTTTATGATTCAGCTCGCTTGATTGTTGCGCCTGCCGAATTGTGGCACGGTGTTGCGCCTCGTCTTCTAGCATTGCGTTTTGCAACCGTCTCTGGTCTTCAAGAGCGAGACGTTGCTGTTTGGCTATAGATTGAGCATGAGAAAGCGCTGCATCGGCTTTGGCTTTTACGATGCGGAGGTCCTCCATCTCTTGCTCCCGTTGTTGCCTCATAAGAAGGTTATGGCGTTCATTGTCTTCCCTGACGCGACGGTCATAGTCCTCCTGTTCAATGGCACGGTTTCGCGCAGCGAGATCCTTTTGGCGCTTGATAGCCTCTTGATGCTCATATTCGGCACGGTTGTGCTTGTCAAGTGCTAATGCGACATCATCAGGGAGCCCAACTGCGCCTTCGGGCTGTTCGATCGTGTGTGCGTAGAACCTGTCAGCGCACCTTTTTGTGCGTAGCAGTGCGATGAGCTGTTCCCGAGTTTCTAAAGTCCCAACTGGGAGTAGCAGTTCGGCGTATTTGGTGAGCGAATAAAAATAGCCGTGAGAGTCTCTGTAGAGGTGCACGGAATGATGCAGATTCTTATTCTCCCAGACCCACGAGAAGTCCAGTAAGGCACGCGTGATAGGTAGTGGATCTGGATTCTCAAATGCGAGATGCATGATCGTCTTTCCGTCTGGTCTGCGTAGATCTTCCACACTTCCTGGTAAGAGTTGATCAATGCACTTTCGGATGCGGGCATTCCAGTCATCTAAGTCACCCGTTGGCGTCGCATGCCGGCATAGTTCTTCTAGTGCATTGCGTCCCGAAGCCTGATCCGCGTGTAAAGAGGATGAAAAATCTCTGCGGTGACCATTTTCCAATAACAGTTCAACAATCTGAGGAAATGCTTCCCTGGCTGCTTCATGAAGACTACCGTCATCCACCTTGGCGCCCGCGGCTTGCAACATCTCCACAGCATCATGATGTCCATTTCGACTAGCATAGAATAAAGCTGTATGCTCATAGATATCGTGTCGCGAGATGTTAGCCCCCATTTCAATCAAGCGACCCAGAACTGAAAGCCTGTTGGCAGCACTCGCCACCATGGCGGCGGTATGGTGGCCGCTGGAAGACTCAAATGTGACGTCAACTGAAGTGAAATTATTAGCGTCACATAAAGGCTACATCTTCAGTAGTGAATACGTACCTCCATCTCCTCTCTTCATGATTTCAAAGATGACACTCTCGCCAATCTCTTCCTCAGCGTACGTCAAAGCCCAAATCAATGGCGAAAGGCTTTCTGGCTGAGTAGATCCATGGCTGAACAAATTTGTGGAGGGATCAATCGAAGCATTGATTTTACTATCAGCCGAGCAGCCGTTATCCAGAAGATGGTCCACCAGAAGTCTACCCTGTGGAAATGCCGTCATGGCTACGTACACCACAGAATCGTCAAGAGTGTTACTACCCCGGTTTGAACAGGCTTCGAGGATCTGTAAATAAAAAACTAAGCGCTCTTCTGCTGTTGGCAGAGGGGGCGGTGTTGAGGATCGTTCATCTGTAAACGCGTCCACATCAGATGACTCGTCTTGGTTGACAGCTTGCTTCTCACTTTTACGCGTATCCTGTTGGGAATCATCATATTCAGACGGGGACTCCGGGTGGCCCTCTGATTTTACTGATTCTACATCGTCTTCGACATGAGCCTGTAATGGACGCCGAGATTCGTTACATGGCTTCGCTTGAACCTCAGATTCGGCGCCGTCGTTTTTGGTCATGTCCGGTGCTCCGTCAGCTTCTCTGGCAGCCCATTCTTCGAACCACTCTTCCTTCCTTGATCGAAAACAAACAATCAAAGAAGGAACAACGACGTTAAGATCCGGACCTTGCATTGCCATGCGCTCGAATAGCTGAACACTCTCGCAACAAGCCGCAATAATAAATGCTTTGCCATTGTCACCGCTAAAGTTGGGCTTGTATGGTATTAATGCATCGACCCATCTTACTGTCAATGTATCGACTGGATCATCGAAGCAGTCTAACAATGCCCGGTTGACGAGGCTTTGTTGCACGCCTAACCTGAGCAAAATTAACGCGGTATTAAACCCTCCCGGCTGTTTTTGAATGGCACGACTATCCAGCAGAGCCTCGAAAGCCCTATTAACTGTCTGTCTTGGCGGGTTACCACGCACTAGCAATTCTGAAGCCTTCTCATCGCCAGTTTGCGCCGCGAGAACCATGCTTTCACTGTCGTTGTACGAAGTATCGGGGTGGTATTTGAGCAACATTTCAAGAAGTGCATGGTCTTTTTCACGCACCGCTTGGGCTAGAAAATGTGAGATTACTCGAACATTCACGCCAGGCTCTTTTTCCAGAAGCTGTTTCGCGATGGCGAAGCGGGCGTCCCGACTTAGTGACATGGATGTCGCAAATGCCCGGCCGATAGTTTCTGTTTGAGCGACCTTTCCTGTCAGAAGTATGCGCACTTCGTCAACCGCTCCAAACGTTACTACATCATTGAGAGCGAGACCCTCCTGAGCGTCTAGCGAAGCACCAAATGATGTCAAAAGCTCCAATAATGGTTTTTCCAAGGGTAGTTGACGTGTGCTGTCCAACAAAGCAGCTGTGATTAGATTCGCAGCGATTCCAGTACATAGGAGAATCCTATATATAGTAGTTTTGATATCTCCTGGTAATGAAGATAACATTGCAGCACGAAAAGCGTTATCGCGTGACCATTGGTTAGGGTTTCGGGCTAGAAATAGGGTTAAAAGTTCATATGAGCCCGCGGCAGCGACAGTTTGTAAAGCTCTGCCATCATCTGTATCAACTGGAGCATTGTATTGTAAGAGAAGCGTTGATGTCTCGATATCTGCTGGATCACGCTCCACCGCTTCGATCAAGGCCTGGCCCGTATTCAAGCTGTCAACTCCAGAGGCGAGCACTGTCTCAAGCAATGGATTTCGTTGTGTCTTCGTATATTTCATTTCTCTGATGACGTCAAAAGTTCTCGATAATGTTTCGCTTTTCAGACCAGTGCGAACAAACAGCTCTAGTAACGGCTTATTGTTTGATCTAACAGCCTCGACGACAGCAGCGCCGGATTGGTAGTCCGGTGAAACGTTATTTTGGAGGAGAAGTTCCACTAATGATAGATCGTCTGGTATCGCTTCCCGTGATACTTGTATCAACGCCTCGTTACCCATGTTTGGGTCACCACTCGACAGTAAAGCTTGCATAAATTCGTATTTGAGCTGCGGTGATTTTATATTCAATGTTGCAGGAAATGCGCGTGCCACGTTCTTTGATAGAGGTCTGTTCGATAAAAAGATCCGAGTAGTTTCGATATCTCCGTTCCAAACAGACATTACTAAGGCTTCACCGTTCCTAAAGTCAACATTTGCACCGTTATCGAGAAGTAGTCGGATGACTTCTTTTCGGCTCCCATGGCGTTGTACTTCTAGAATTAAGGGCACATCTAGGGCATCATTGAAACCGTAATGCGCAGCCCATTTCACGAGAATAGTCACTTTCTCGAGATCGAATCCAGTCGGCTCAAGAGCATTCGGGAGCTGAGCTGCAAATGTTGATTTGACGAGCGGTAATTGCTGGCATATCTGTCTGAGGATAGTCGAGTTAGAATGCTTGAGAGCCTCTTCAACAGCACTACCACTATCGTAATTGGCATCTGCCTTGTACTGGAGAAGTAGTCTGAATGCCTTTCTACGTGAGTCCTCACGAGTTGCCTTGATCAGAAGCTGAGAAGCAGGCTGACCTGTCGCTCCTTTCTCTAGGAGTAGTTGCATCATGCGAATGCATTTTTCATACATAGATGGATCTGGGTTAGTAAATGTAACAGGTAGCACGGCAAGGGCTGCGGTTGCAGTTTCTTTACTCGGCTCTCCACCAGCAAGAATATCAAGTGCCTCCTCATTCTCGTTCTGAGCTGCAATGCAGACACAGTGGCCTCTAGCAAAGTCAACAGATGCATTATTCCTGACCAAAAGCTCCATGAGTTTAAAATCGGTGGCATTAGTAGCATCTTGGGCCACCGTCTGGAGGGCAATATGCAACTCTCTGCCACTGACTCCCTTGTCGAGCAAGACACGTATTATTTCGAAGCGATCCGATCGGTCTCGGATTTTCATGGCGTCCGGCAGTGATTGGCAGAGTTCGTCAGGTTTACATGGAGCACTCAGCAACACTGTAAGATATCCAATATTGTTCCGCTGCAATACAGTCCGCACACACTGCGCATCGATGATGATCGCACCATGTGATATCAAAAGCTGGAGCAAGACAGTGGTGCAATTCTTCTTCACTGCCTCTGTCAGTGCTTTGTGAAGTGCAGTGGGATGGACACCCTTCTCAATCAGTGCCGAAACAAGCTTCTCGTATTGGTTGGTATCTTGTAGTGTGCTGGCATCTTCTAAAGCGATGGATGCATTTGATTGGGAGATGTCTCCGCGCAGCAACGACATGGCAATGTTGAGGTTCTCGTTCTTGATTGCAATATGAAGACTTTCTGCATTATTCCGGTTGACCGATGTACCGTTTCCAATGAGAAGTTCGACCATTTCTCTGTGGTCTAAGGCGGCAGCTCTTAAGAGCTGTTCTTGCAACTCTATAGTGTTACCATTCGCACCAGCAGAGAAGAGCATCTCAAGTAGTTTTAGCCTTTCAGAAGGATCTTCCACGTGATGACAAGCGGCAGCTGTTGCGTTATATAAGCTAATACTGGAATCGAGGTTTGAATACCCCAAATTAAGAAGTATTGTGGCAGCCGCGTTTCGGCGTCCCGCAACAATAGCAGTACTGAGTGCTTGGCCCTCATTGTAATCTGTATGTGCACCATGCGCAATAAGTAGTGCGATAATATCCAAATTACCAGTCCATGCCGCTGTGACAAGGCCTTGATTGAGGAAGGTTGCATCTACCGGAATAATCGACGTTAAGAGCAGTTCAATAGCCTCCATATCTTGCTCACTGATGGCATTGATAAATTTTTCAATCCCAATGACATTAGGGTTCGCATTATTTCGAAGGAGTTCATGTGCAGAAGTCCATGACTGCTGTTCCACGGCTCGTGCGAATGCTGCGTTCTTGGATTGCTCGTTGGCACCGAAAGCGCAGAGTAACCTCACGTAATCCACACTATTGAGCTCAGCTACGAAGTTGAGCCATCCGTTCTGATTATTTGTCTGAATCGAGTCCCCGTTCTGATCGGAAGTGTATGTCGCGTTGACATCTAACTTCTGCTCAGCATCTGTCAGAAGAAGCGCAAGTGCCATGTTCACATGAGATCGCTGCCGAATATGCTCATCAATTTTGGCCCATCGCTCCGCAGGAGTAAATTTCCAGCTGGTAGTATCACTCAGCATTGCCTTCTTGCTCTTGGATTTGAACATGTTGCGCCTTTGCTTGCTAGGGTCGTTGTAGTACCGACTTGCTTGACGCTGCAGAACCAAATCTCGTCTCGCATCTTGCATGTCATTTTGTGAGGTAGCCATGGAAAGGGGAGGTGGTGGCCCCATCTTTGGTAGAGGTTCACGCTCATGGGCGCCATTACGCCGTGCGAGCTCCGCCAGGCGGTTGAGGTCTCGCATCGTTTGCGCGTCAATTTCAGGGTTGCAAACTCATTCCAGCGTAGATATTGAGGCGTCGATGATGTGGTCTCAGGCAAGTTCGATTGTGTTTTAGATGGTATTGAAATCAATCTTTTGAACACAATTCTAAAGAGTCAATGCGTGAGGATAATAGAGAGGTTTCCTCAGCCTTGCTTACTAACTGGCGGACATCCCGACCGGTGCACATCGAGCGAATACGAAATTGGTGGCGCTTTTGCCCAACTCAAATATTTCAAGAGACAAATGAGGTAAATTGAAGACAGTATGGGGCGCGTAAGCAATTTCAACATAAGGTGTACACATGAATGCAGCGAGTTTGGGTAACGCAACGAGGCTCACCTGTATTACCGTAATCGAAGCTTCCTCTATAATCGTTATATCCGCCATCATACCCTCCATCATTGAAGGGCTCTCTGTCTTCCACATCACCCACGCCGTAATTACCAAAATCTCACTTCTCCGCAGCCTTCATCTCCCGCGTAAACATCTTCCTTCTCTTCGAATTGGTTATAGTTTTCTCGCTGAACAAGGCTATCCTCATATTTATTTTGGATATCACTATTACTATCATTGTGAGCCCCATATACCTCTTTTACAATGTCCCTTGGTCATCGTAACTGGTTTCACTGGTGAGGCTTCAACCTCCTTTCTAATATATTGTCAGTTTTTTCATTTACCCACCTAGCGTCGTTGCTGGGGTGGTTCTCAATCACGTTTTCTAAATAAACAATATAGTTTCCCTCTTTCTCCTCTTTAGAATCAGTAACATGTTCTTGGTTCTCCCTAATTCCACTTAGTTCTCCATCAACTATTGCATAGTCTAAACTCTTCTTCTTCCATTACTGCATCGCTTTTGCATTCTTCTAAACGATTTAGGCTTGGACTTCCAGCATTAGATCTCCGTCAGCTAGTATATCAAAATTCTCTGGGCCATATAGCTTGGGGTCACAGTCGAAGCACAATCCAGTACTATAGATTCCATTAAAGATTGTCCGGTGTTTCCTTTACTAATTGTCGTTCATGATCATCCTAACTAAGTTCGCGATCACTGTAGTCATGAGAACTTATATATGTCACATCTTCGATGTTTTTTTTTGTTCAACCGACTAACTTCCGGTGCACTCATCAAACTTTGAGTCGGCGGTTGTTACGTTTCAAAAGAAACAGCATTTCCAAAAAAAATAAAAATAAAAATTGAAAAAAAGAAAAAAAAGACCTTTAGTCTTGGACAAGCAAATCAGTTTCAGACACCATGAAATGCTTTGGGGTCGGTGCGGGGCTGGTTGATGTACTAAATCTTGGCCTTCAGAGGTGGTATGATTTTTAGCTCACTCAGCAATCTAAGAGCATTCTCTACTTGTTGGGGAGCCCATCGCGTAATTCTTGGAAGGCATCACTACTATTGAAGCTCTGCCTGCAGTAGTCATCGTAAGAACACCCTTTCTACCAAGAAGCTACTCGCATTTAAAGATGCTTGAGGTGCTCTAAATCTACCAAGCATAGTGATGGCAAACCAGAAGCTTCCTTGTCTGATCAAGTGAGTATCCCGTAATTGGTAAGTTCATGTTGGACGTTCCATTTGTTCAGATTGTGGCTGATCATCCTCCTAGTAGCTCTTGTTACGGTTGCTAGACGTCGTATAGTGAAATCACGCTTTGTATCATTTGGCTGGAAAAGCGAAGATCCTCTCTCAATATGGTGAGTATGACACCAAAAATAAATCCATCACGGTCTGTTCGTTCGCTTGTGAGGCCACTGCGGTTAGAATACGACCTGCGCACGGTCTTTCTAGGCATACAACCAATCAACCCTCTGGGGCCACCTCAATACGAGTTATCGTGTCCGCAACGATAAGTTAATCCTCTGTGACTGGGATAAAAGCGAGATGGGTTCAAGCCACCAATTTCTGGGCTCCACATAGGTGACGTTAAACAGCTTTAGACCCATCACGCTGATCATTAGGTAACTCAACACCGAGGGTTCAGTCTTGTATGTTCACGATTGAAGACTTCACACACTTGAGCGCTCGTTTCATGCGCCTTCTAGCGCACTCTGAGATACCTTCTCGGTTCGGTGCGCTCCGATTGACATGGCATCCGTTCGCTCCAACTCGATCTCCAGCCGCCAGAAATCGACACGGATGTCGACGTGGAACAGCGATGGGATTACGGAACGTACATTCTCAACGTATGGCGGATCGACGAGAGCACGAGATGAAACAAAACTACGAGAGCTTGCTATGAAAGCTGGCCTTCCTATTGGGCTTCCACAACCTTTACTATCGCTTCCTGAGCAACGCGCCACGCCGCAAAATCGTAGCGACAAGATGGGTGCTGAAAGACATCTTATGGCACTTCGAAAGAAACGTTTCCTTGTTGGTAAATCCTCAAAAGGATTTGACAACGATGAGATTTTGTTGGGGCTCGATCAAGCTATCCAGATCAGCTTAACCGCACCTGTCATCGAGGCAATATTGCAGATGGCCGTCTCTTCAGGTATATATGCGAGCGATCCAGGGATATCTTTCACGACAAACAAAAAAGGCCAAAAGATACCTACTATGGAATACATATTCAGCCAGTCACATGGTCAGGTCGGGACAGATGTTTGGCAACTATTCTTGTCGAGAGTGTCTCGAAGAGCACTGGATAGTGCATTAGCTACGACTCTGAACACCTCAGTACAAAACATTGATATTACAAGGGTTAGATTGCTTCTAGAAAGCGGTGCAAACCCAGAGCTTTGTCGTAAGCAGATATTGGAGCTCGTTGCCGTCCCTGGCGCGGAAGATCTGGTGGAAGTACTCCTTCTCTCTCCATGTATCACCGACACCGATTTTCTAAGCCAAGCTCTGGTCAGGGCTTGTGCCCTCCAACTAACACGAAACGTGGCTATGCTTCTATTTCGCGGAGCAGACGGTAATTACAGCAAAGGAGAAGCCCTGAAATACGCCATCTCGTCGACTTACTACGATATTGCACTGGCCATAGCGTTGTTCTCACTCCAACCAGTGGCTCTTAACATCCTAGACGAAGCTACTGGTCTTTTGGGGTCTCGAAGCCGGGATATGGACGAAGAATTCCTATTGTTACTGCTCTATGCTGGGGCCTGTGGTTTGCGTACCAGTGAAGCTGTCACGCCATACATCAGGGAGAGGCGTCAGGGCATTATAAACATCCTATGTGACTCTCCTGCTTTCTATCACGGTTCATTTCCAACTCCGCAATTATTCGAGGCGACAGTCGAATTAGATGATCTCGCGATGGCTTTGAAAGTACTCCGTGCGAGCCGAAATCGATCATTTGCTGAATTCATGTCCACGTCGGCCGCGAAAAACTTAGTCTTGAAGTTCGAAAGTAGACCGTCAGAGTGTCAAGATATCGTTGCTGAGCTCTTCTCTATGGGAGTAACTGGCGACTATACGTCCCAGATGCTAATCTTTTGTTGCCAGCTTCCTCAAATACATAAGGCGGGTATACTTGACCTTGTTAACATGCTTATTCAAAATGGAAACGCAAAGGCCAGATTTGCTGAAGGGAAGAGTGTAAAACTTGCCATAGAACAAGGCCAAACGGCTGTTTTGCAGGCTCTTATGCTGGCGGATCCGACACAGCAAGTCCTTTCGGAAGCCGTACGTCATGCAAGTGTCGTTCTCGAACGGAACGAGAATTTGTTAATAGGCGTGTGGAACATCCTGGTTGGGGCTGGCGCAAGCGGACTTATTGTAGATGAGGAATTGGTGCTGACAGTTGAGAGACGATCGGATAAAGCAATGAGGACTCTGCTCCCAGCTGCTTCACTTGATCACAACGATGGTGCTGCTGTCATGAAGGCAATCAAGCTCGGCAACCTTCGCACTCTCCAGGAACTAGTTGCGCAGAAAGCCCCAAACGTATCCATGCGCAGTATATGGAAGCAAACACAGTCGCTTTTTGCCATTTCTCAGGAACCGGCTTATGAGCTTAAATACATGATTGCTGTTTTTGAGATCTTGTTCAGGATTGGTGGAAAGCTAGCACCTCTGGACGACCTCCTTCAAGATGCGACGCAATGCCCATCTCTAGAAGGAGCCCAATCACTCAGTACCCTTTTCATTCGCTGGGGTGCATCACCAAACCATGCGCTTGGTGTGCCATTAGTTGCATGCGTCAACCGATCTGACGCTCAGACGCTATCCATCCTCCTTGCTCAACAACCTCCGAAGAAAGCGCTGAAGTATGCATTAACCAGTGCCATGACATTAAAAGGAAAGAGCCGATTTGAGATAGTGAAACTAATTGCAAGCGCAGGACCCGAAATCTCCTGCTTGGATTCCATGCTCCCCCAAATTCTGAGAGAGGAGCCTTACGACGCTTCGATGGTGCATTTACTTCTGGAAAATAAAGCAAGGATCCATGCTTCTTGGAACGAGCTCTTGGTACGTATCTTCAGGCTCGATAGGATGGTATATACTGACTCACATCTTCCCGTTGAAGGTTCGACCAGCAATGGCGCTCGATCTTCAGGCCGTCAAGTTACTACTCGAGACAAGCAGCGATTTGGACGTGGTTCTTGAATCCCTTGAAGCAGTGCTCCGATATCGAACTAGCTGGCAGCATCCAGCTGGCCAGAGCCTTCCAATGGTTACTTTCCTCCTGTCGAGAATCAAAACAGCCTCATGCGCAGATCTTTATTTCACATCTCAAGTGAAACACTTGAGCAAGCATGGCGCAGCACTTTTCGCACGTCACCTTACTTCACAAAATGTGTTTGATGAAGCTCTCGAAGCGGTATTGGCTGAAGAGGAAGCACAACTTACATCTGAAAGGCTTCAGATGATAACATGGCTTTTTAGTAAAGGCGCAAAGTCAGTTTTGGTGGATGCTACTTTTCTGAGGGCAACCAAAGCACTGCTTATTGAATGGATTACAACACTCGATCAGTACTTAAACCACGAAAACACAAGAATCGAGGCATTCGGACTTATAGCTGACGAGCAGCACTTCGACATATCTTCTATTCCGCGAATAGCTGAGGTCAAGCGATTTTTGCTGAGTCGCGGCCTGCCCGGCAAAGCTGTAGATACCCAGTTTGTTATAGCAGCGGGCGTATGTAATGTGAAAGCCCTCAAGGAGTTGTTTCCTTATATCTCATCACAGGACACGCTCAACGACGCTTCGGACAGTCTCATAAAGACCCTCAATTCCCAAAAGATGCCAACCGCTGAGCCAACACTGCAATTTCTCCTTGAAAAGGGAGTTTCAGATTCTTCTCTTCAACGAGCAGCTCATATCGTGGCAAAGCTACATTGCGACTCCGCGGTCAACTTGATACTGAGAATAGAAAGCGGAGACGGGGTTGCTCAAGCGCTATTCCAAGGACTCAAAGATGACATTGCACCATTATGGGCTCCAGAGAGTCGAGTGATTCTTCGCTCACTTATTTCTCGTGGTCTAGACCTGGATGATCTTCGATTTGTCGTACGGGTCGCTGTTAGACGGCACGATGCAACTCTTATGGATGACGTTTCTCGCACGCCTTCCTACGGAAAGCTTGTAGCATATGCACTTCACTGCCTTACGGAGAGTGGGGACACTTGGCTCTCCACCAAAGGACTAACTTTCGTTCAGACTTTACTTAGATTTCCTGCTGATACTTTACTAATTAGTAAATTAGCTGAAACTGCAGCAAAATCAAGCAATCTGCTGGCGTTAAAAATCGTTCAGCATGCATCCGAGGATAAAGTGCGTTCCGCCAACGCGGCACTTGCAGCTTTCGCGTTTGATAAGACTGCATTGCAGACCTCGGAGGGGCTTACAATTTTGAAATATCTTCTTGCCGAAGGTGCCAGTGACTCCGGAATCGAGCAGATTGCCGCTCATGCCGCTGTAACGTCAAATTATAACGTAATTCACATTGTCCTGAAAAGCCGTGGAGCTGTTGTTGGGATTCCAGCCGCATTTAGGGCAGTAGCCCATGATAAATCTCGACACTTGTCTAGCGAACAACTCTCAATTGCGTCGTTGCTTCTTGATGAGGGTATATCCACAGAGCTTCTTTCCGTCGCCACTGTCGAAGTGACAAAGCTCCTCGATATAGATGCGCTTGCAGTACTCTCTAGAGCTTCCCAATTCCTTAGTGTCACAGATGATGCTTTACGAACACTCATGGAGAGCCCTGAACTTTACTGCTCACCTACTGGTATTCAGATTATGCATCTTCTATTCGAAATTGGGGTCTCATCGAAGTCTGCCGAAATCGCTTCATCTAAAGCGACTGCAGCGCTTAATTATGATGTGTTGCAAGTTATTCTTCGTGCAAACCAGAAAACAATGGCGGCTCAGGTTTCATGTCGTTCATTAATCGGACTCGGGGCTGGATGGCTCAACTCAAAGGGAGTGCGCATCATGAAGTTGTTGCTACAGCAGCACGTTTCACAAAATGACATTGATGCGCTCTTCCTAATAGCCTGCGAACATTTGAGCTTTGATGCGGCTGATTTCATCGCAGATAAGATCTTCGAATCTTCGGTATTCTCCTTAGCTCTCGACAAAGTCACAGGCAATGGAGGGGTTTGGTATTCAGAGCTACATCTTGTCGAGCTTATTCTCCGCTCGGGCATTCGAGGTGAATCTGTTGAAGCCGCGTTCATAAAGGCCGCTCAAGCCCTGAACTTAGATGCATTGAAACTTTTATCCAAAAGCATCGATCGAGAAGAACCATTTTCGAAAGCTCTGACTGTGGTAACCGGTATTGCGAACTGGGAATACTCAGTGGATATCTTGAAATTCCTTCTTGCATATGGGGCGCAAGGTGAACCAGTGGACAAAGCGTATGTTCAGTCAGCGGCACTATTGAACTATCCATCAGTTGAGCTTCTTGGAGAGCATATCAGTAACTCAAAAGTTCATGAACAGGCTTTTTCTGCAGCAACGTCTAAGGAAGGCTGGCTCTCCTCGAACCATCTTGACCTTCTACGACTGCTTTACAAACGTGGTGCTGTCAACTCTCCTCCAGATGTTGCGCTTGCACTAAACCATGCGGCACGAGAGATGAATCTTTCCGTTATAGAGATACTAAGCCAGCAAGCTTCTCCACAAATGGCATCAAACGCATTACATGTCATGATAGAGGCAAATGAACATTGGATGAACGAGGAAGGGGCTACTATTCTTTCCATATTTACCTCGAAAGGGGCATGCGGCATAGTAGTCGAAAAAATCTTGGTTCAATGTGCAGTAAGCCTACGCTTAGATCTTGTTGAAGTAGTTCAAAGTAAGATTGGAGTTGGTGCTTTTGAGTGCTGGAATGAAGCATTTAAGGGAGTGATATCAAGATCGGATTGGTATTTGAAGCCGGTCGCTATCGATATCATTCGCATACTCAATGAAAAGATAGCTGATGAGGAAGTGGTCTTAAAAGATGGGCATGTTGCTTTGGTTACTGCAGCGGAATCCGGATCGTTCGAAGCTGTGCAGCTTCTGTCGAACTCTAACTATGTGTCCGACCCCAACACGTACAGAATTGCACTCGAGGCATTTTTTCTATCGGGTGAAACATGGCTTCTTGATAAAAGTTATGGTCTCATCGAACATCTGCTCGGGCATATGCAAGAGCACGAGATCTTGGATGAATACTTGCCATATGCGATCGCGGGTATCATCGACGGAGACGCATCAGTTCAATTATCAGCTCTTTTCCTCAATTATCAGCCCGATCTTAGTTACAACAACAGTGAGGCGCTCCGAATTGCCGCAATAAACGGAGCTTTCGACCTGATAAAAATGTTATGCGAATACGCAACGAACCCGACATCTCTTTCAGTTTGTTTAGAGACTGCCTTCAATGAAGATTCAAATGATGAGGAGTTCGTTCTTAGCATCATCCGCCATCTTCAAAATACGCGTGAAGACATTAAGGATATCATTAATTGCAAATCAGATGGCAGTGAGCCCGTTATTTTTGCATGTTTAGCGAAATATCCGCAGTCGCGAGAGTTGGTGGCAACTCTATGTAATCTTGGAGCAGATCTCTCAGTTACAACATTGGAAAAAGTGTACAAAGGAAGTGGGAACAGGACTAAATCGAATGGATCCGCTAACGACCTCGTGCCGCCTTTGTTATTTGCTTTGCTATACGATGCATCGGACGAGGTTATCAAGACCCTTCTTGACTTGAATGGTAATGTTCGACGGTCATTTTTATCCTCATCTTACTAAATTTTCTTAGCGGAAATCATCAATTACGTACCCGAAGAGTCCAAAGCTAATGCTCTCATCCTTGCTGCGAGCCGCAACAGATCAAACATTCTGACGTGGTTAATCGATCTCGGTGCTGATGTCAAACAAAGAGACTGTTATGGCCACACAGCACTCTTCTATGCAAGTGGTTTTGGTGATTTACACGCGATGACTTCTCTCATGAGAAAGAAATCGTCAGTCAATGATGGTAGCTTGCATGAGGCGGCTAGGAATCTTAAAGCTGAAGCGGTGCAAACCCTTGTCGCAAACGGTCATGGTATCGACTGGCCCTCAGCAATTCACGAAGGACGTACGCCACTATGCGAGCTTTGTGCCAACGCTGAAGGGACTTTGAACGATTTCACAGACACTCTGAGCGAAATCAGAGACGTTAAAGCAGATCCCTTGCGCAAATGCCGTGGCAAAACTCCTCTCTTCCATGCATTAGAGAATAAGAATGCGGTATTAGTGGTAAGGAAGCTTATTGAGATTCTTTTATGGGAAGATTTGAATGACGAGAAGAATGTATTCGAAGAGGGAAATCATTCGTATTCGGCAACAATGTACATTAAGAAAGGCCTTTGCCAACAGCCCAGAGATGTCGCTGAAGAGCTGCTAAGAGAGCTGGAAAACTTTGAAGCTGCTGATCGGTACTATGCGAAAGAGCGCATGGAACAGCCCAGTGATGCGGTAGGTATGCCTCAAAGGATTGCGGATCTGGACCAAAAGAGATGGATTCGAAGCAATAGAATTAAGGAAGACACCGAAGATCACAGAATCAAGATTCGGCGAACGCAAGAGGAGTATTCCAATACGGATCAGCTAGTTAGCAACAGGCACCTCCAAACACTTCAACATCGGGAAGATTTGGCACAGCAGACCTTAAATCACAGGCTTGACGAAAATCTTCTAAGTATGACAATCAGAGCTAGAGATCACGAACAAGCGATGCGCTATAAGGATGAGTTGATCGATTCTCGACTACACGATGCTGTGGGCACCCATCGTTTGAAGTCAGTTGTTGATCTCCAGGACCGTGACTCCCAGCTCATGCACAACAACGAGGAGACTACACAAAGGCTCTTGGCGCTCAAGAAAGAACAGTCAATCAAATTCGATGGGTCTCATGACCAGATAGAACTCAAACTAGCCGGCCTAGACTCTGAAAATGAACTGAAGCTTCAACGCGATATTCAGAGCCTGCAATACAAGGCAGCTTTTGGCGACCTGGAAAAGACCGAGCTTGATAAGAAGCTCATTCACATGCGGGATATGAATAGCGACAAAGTATTCACTCAGGATCGCCTGGAAGATATCGCTCGCGACTCTCAACGACGAAAGAATGCTCAATCCTTGGAGTTTCAGCAGTCAAGTGACATGCAGAAGCTGCAAACAGGTGAGAGCATGCTTATTCAAAAGCAGCGTGAGAACCAAGAGACAGTTCGCACGAAGTCGGCTGTGAGTGACGTCGAGCGTCGTTTCCTTCAAGACAGACACAATATTTCGGAAAATGACCGCCAAAACCAAATGCGTTTCAATGTCGCTAGCGATGATCAAAGGCTATCCACATTGCACAGGCAAAGTCGTATTCAAAATAACGGGCTAATTGATAAAAATCGAATAATGCAGCAAGATCGCGCCTCGAGCCTCCAACACACCCGAGGAATGGGTTATGCGCAGTACCAAAACGAAATCAGCATGGGTTTGGCGAAGGCGTACTCAGAGGAATGTGTGGGCGAGCAGCGCATCTACAATGAAAGAATGGTTGGCGCCACAAGGACGCAGAATGCCGTTGAGTTAGGTCAGGCGCATACGCATGCGGAGATGCAGAAGGGGGCAGTAAGGATACAGAATGCAGTCGATCTGGGAAATATACAGACGAACGCTGAAATTCAAAGAGGTGCCGCGAGGAATTCAGCACAGGCCCAGAATGAGTCAATTAGGACCAGCGGGGCAAGAGCGAGAGCGGCGATTTTCAACCAGAATCGGTGGAGATAGTCAAGCGTCTTTATAGAAGCTTTTTGTAGTTACGGCTGTTACTTGTTTGACTGATGTTAGCTTGACTACAGCTATACTGTATCATGTCACCAATGTCGGAGACGGGGTCTTTGGCGTAGATTCGACGGTGTTAATTCCTTCAGCACAAGCAGTGGCAGTGAAGACGCCTTAGCTCTTCAGTAGGTTATCCGTCGTCTAATACTCCAGTTTCGCTATATTCACGGCTGCTCTTTATCTCGGTAACTGACATCCGTGATAACTTATTCAAACGGGGATGGAAAGACTAGCACGCTGGCAGTTTATCTCGCAAAAGCTTTGGGATGGCTGGTTAACGCCTTAGATAAACCTCCAGCACACCCATAAGCCCCTCAGGATATGAGTTCTGAATCTCAAACCTCTCATCCGCCTCCTTCAGAAGAGCAGCAAACTCGACCTCCGTACGCAATTTCCCACCAAAACCCACCAACATGATAAGATCAATCTGGCGCATTCCACGCTCATACCCGCGCTCCCATGCGCCTGGCGGCGGCATGATGAGGTCGTTGATGAGCAGCGGCGTGTCGGGTTTCGAGCGCTCGAGCCCCGGCACTAGAGAGCGGAACATAGTGATGACGTCCTTATCGCACCAGTTGAGCGCGCACGCGCGCAAGATAAAGGCGGCGGCATTGCCCAGCGGTTGGGGCTCGAAGAAGCTGTGTTGCATGAAGGAGACGCGGTCGCGGAGGTCATCGGTGAGCAGCTCTTGGCCGGCGGCGTACATGTCGGCTGAGTCTTGGACGACGAAGTTGAGGGCGGGGAATTGCTATATGGCTCATGGTTAGACGGGATCGATGTTCAGAGGCAAGTGAGTGGGACGTTGATTTACCTGGGCCAGAGTTATGGAGACTTTGCCACTACCGCCTCCAATGTCCACAACAGTGCCTCTAAGATCCCCCCAAGGGTAGGCTTCTTTAAGTGCATTGTAGTTCAAATTTACTGTGTTAATATCTTAGCCCGCGGTGCCAGTAGTGAGATCGATGACTTACACTTTGACCAACCAGCCATAGCCTTGGCAAAACGGATCGCTTTTTTGGTGTTCTTCGCATAGTAATCGAAAATGGGAAGGCCATGCCGTGTCACGAAGGGAGTGAGGGCGCTATCATAGCTGTGCGGCGAGGCCTTCACGTTTTCGGTCGTGGATGAAGCCGCCTGAAGCATCTCATCGAATCTGCAACCGCATTATTAGCGCGCGATAGCAAAGACCTACGTAAAGTCACGTACGTGTAACCGACCGTTGAACGGATTTCATCATCCATGTGAAGAAGGTACGAGCTGGGATTGTGCGAAACATATCCAGGCGTGGGCTCACTGAAGATGAATTCAGTGGTCAGGAGACGAATGACGCGGCTGGTCCTGTCAAGGTCGACACCTGCCTTCTTAGCTAGCTCTTCCAGCGAGATCCTGCCTTCGGAGGGGACGATCGTAAAGAAGTTGAATTCTATGGCAACCTGAAGAGCTGCGATTTCGTAGCCCTGGCAGCAAAGCTCACGGAAATGCCTCTTAGGACCTTCGACAAGGTACTGGAGGTTTTCCATTGTCTGCCTGAGCCTGCTAAGCAGCTGCACATACTCAGGCGTTTCTGGACGACCAATCGAATCAGGTGCAAATGTAGGCTTGGCATGGTTGTGAGTTTGCAGGTACTCTGCCACGGCCTGTGTCTGCTTGACAACGTTGTCGGCAAGCTGAAGTAGGTCATTAGCAGGCTTGGCGGCTTTCCCGCTCGAGACGTCGCCGTTGGAAGCTTTTCCATTAGTCACTGTCCCGCTTGAGACAGTGCCGTTGGAATATGTGTCGTTGGTATGTGAAGACATGTTTGTATTGGAAATGCAAATGATGCTTGCGTAATTCCATGGCTATCACAAACACTTCGACTTTATACAAGCTGATCAATCTGTGTGCACTTCACTCTCACAACTGTCAACGATAGCATGCAGTATGTCGGCTGAAGCGCTGCCCGTACACGGGGTTGACGACCGACGTTGATGCCGATCTAGTCAGGGGTCGTCTTGGGCCGATTTCAGCTTACATTAGTTCTGGGCGGGGGGTTGTGCGATTGTCAGCACCGCAAAGTTCGGCCGATATTTTGCGGGCATAACGTCGGCGATCGACGCCTTGGCAGCCGCGAGGTACTACGGGCACGTGACCGTCATTAACATTCCCCCCAGAGCTGCGGTCATTGCGACCCCGATTACTAATGTTCCAAAGACACAAAAATGGAGCTCTTGGTTGCAGATATATGCAATATGAACCTCTTCCTCGTACAGTTTGCGCTGCATACCAACCTACACGAAAGGGCGATATCCTTTTTGCTTTCCATCAGCAACAATGGCGGTGCTTGACGACAAAGCGACCCCGGTTGACAGCCAGACTGAAATCGATACTGGCTCGAACGCCTCCACAAATCTTCCCGCAAACTCTTCTAACAATGAAAAGCAAACAGAGCAAGAACCGTCACCTCGCCCACCCTACCTCACAGGATGGAAATGGTGGATGTTCATGGCTGCCATTATCTCTTCCACCTTCCTGTATGCGCTCGACGGCACCATCATAGCCGTCCTACAGCCAGGACTTATCGAGGAATTTGGCCATATCGAGGAGCTGTCGTGGCTGAGCGTCGCATTTTTGCTGAGCGCAACTGCCACCAACCTAGCTTGGGGCCGCGTCTACGGAAACTTCAACGCGAAGTGGTTTTACATCTTCCATGTTTTCATCTTCGAGGTGGGCTCAGCTATTTGCGGTGCCGCGCCATCTATAAATGTCTTGATCTTGGGACGCGCTATTGCCGGCGTAGGCGGCTCGGGCCAGTATGTCGGATGCATGACGCTCATCGCTGGCACCACTACACTATCAGAGCGTGCTATGTACGTCTCCTTTACTGGCTTAAGCTGGGGTCTTGGCACAGTTCTAGGTCCTATCATCGGAGGCGCTTTCGCCCAGTCTTCCGCGGGATGGCGGTGGGGCTTTTACATCAACCTTTTCGTTGGCCTGGTCGCTGCACCCGCCTGGCTTTTCCTCATTCCCAATGACAGAGATCCCCGTCCAGGTACATCATTCCGCGCACGATTTGCCGAGATCGATTATGCGGGCATCGTACTACAAGCCGGAATGCTATCATCCTTGCTCCTGGCGGTCAATATGGGCGGAGTGAAGTTTCCCTGGGACTCTGGCCGTATCATCGCGCTGTTCGTTGTCGCAGGTGTGCTCCTGATCGCACTGTGTGTCCAGCAGGTCTGGTATATATTCACCACAGAGGCGCGGCGTATTATCCCTATGCAATTCTTCCGATCCCGCATGGTACTCATCCTATTCTGCTGCATGGCTGCGAATGGTGCCATAACCTTTACGCCAACCTACATGATACCACTGTTCTTCCAGTTCACTCGCCCTGATGGCCCCCTCGATGCTGGAATCCGACTGCTCCCTTTCATAGCTGTTATGATTGTGCTTACCGTCACCAACGGCGCTCTAATGCCGAAGCTAGGCTGGTACATGCCCTGGTTCCTAATCGGTGGCTGCTTTGTCGTCATCGGCTCCGCTCTCATGTACACAATTGATCAAGATGACTCCACCAGCCGCGTCTATGGCTACACCGTGCTGATCGGCGCAGGAGTCGGCATGTTTGGCCAGGCCGGGTACGCAGTCTGCCAGGCCGTTGTTGATCTCACAAACATCGCTCCCGCCATTGGCTTCCTCACGCTGGCTCAGTTCATTGGTATCACGCTCGCGCTCGCGCTTGCCAATGCTATCCTTCTTAATGAGAGCCAGTCGGATATTCAGCGGATTTTGCCTGAAGTGCCGCTCAGTGAGATCCAGGGCGCTATCTTGGGTGCCCGCTCCGGTTTAGTGCAAAACCTCGCTCCAGACACCCAAAGGCTTGTTCTCGGCGCCATTGTCAAGGCCATTGATACTACATATATCCTTGTTCTTGTCCCTGGCGCTATGGTCATCCTCTTGAGCCTATTCATGCGTCGCGAGAAATTGTTCGGAAAAGTCCCGGCTGGCATTGCTGGGATGGGGTAGAAGGTGCCGCTGTTTGAGGTGGACTACTTTTGAATTTCCGATATTTCCTGTAGCATAGGAGATATTTTATTCCATATGTATAATAGTGGACACCAACTGTCATACGTCTGGGCAGCATGAGCTGGACAAAAAGAAAAGTTTTCAGTGAGGATGCACAGTCACACTAACGACTATGTATACAGCTCACAAATGTCACTATGACACAACAGCTAGAGCAGTGCTAACTGTTAAGCCGATCAAGAAAATAGAGAGTATACATCACTAAGCGAGCCTACGGAAGTTGCTTTTAAAAGTATATTTCCCTGACATCCTGTTTCCCACATAGGAAGAGTATATGACGAAATATGAAAATCAAATCGTTAGCTTCATCTCACTAATCTACCTCCGAGACTAGAAAATCTAACAAACAATCTTTGTCACCAACCTACAAAATCTTCTGGTGAATCTCCATCAGCAATCCATTACCGTGTATCATTTCGCCGCCTCAGCCGTACATAGCACGCATCGGACCGACTGATGACACTCAAAGTAGCCGGCGTATAATTCAGAGCCGGTTTCACAGGCAGGAGGTCAAAGTGCCATATCAATAGCGTAACCACAACGCGCAGCTCGACATATGCCAGCCTGCGTCCCCAGCAACCGCGGAATCCCTGGCCAAAGGCGAAGTTGGGTGCAGCATTACCATTATGTTCAAACTCGTCGCCCTCACCCGACGGGTTTTCCTTCTTGCGCAGCCAGCGCTCGGGCTCAAACGTAAACATATCGCCTGTCTCATTCCAGTCTTTGGAAAAACTATTTTCTGTGTTTGCGCCACGCTGAGCAATGGCGGAATCAAATGAGGGAGACTGAAAACCTGGTCCGTTGCACAGCATCCATACGGTGGTGCCCTTTGGAATGAATTTTCCGAGGACCTGCGTGTCGCGCGTAGCTGTCCGTGAGAGGAGCGTTGCGTGTAGGCGCATTACCTCATCAATTACGGCTTCCAGATAAGGCACCCGGGATTTGGCCAGCTCGGCGTATGTGGGAGGCCGCCTTTCGGCGTAGGCGGTGCTGTGAGCTTTATGAAGAGTATCGCGGAGCTTGGTCTGGACATCTGGAGCGCGAGTAAGGTGGATGAAAATCCAAGATATCGAGGAACTTGACGTGTGATATCCAGCAAAGAATTGACCGCCAATCTGATTGAACCGTCAGCATGGCCGTCTAGCGAGCGATAAAATTTGAGTCATCAAACCCACCTCGTCTCTCAAAATTGTACTCTCGTACTCTGGTTTCTGTCCCTGCTTTTCGGCACCCTTCTTCTCTCGCATCAACATGTACTCGATGCCTGTTTTGACCTCGCCCGTGGCTTGGAATCTTTTGATGGCATTCTGAACTTGTTCTTCAATGACTTGCCGCCTTACAGCTATCGAATTGCGATATTTGTTACGAACCAGATATTTGCCGAATCGTGGCCATGAACAAGCAGTCGTATCATTCACAGCGCCAACTGTCGCATACATGGCAGCGACAAATTTGTTAGGCGGTGCATGCGGGAACAAGGCCTCACCATTGCCTCCGGTCTTGAGGCTCGAAGGATTCAGTTGCGCCACGGCCTGTATTTGTGGATCGAGTGCAGCATGATCGTACTGCTCGTCAAACATCAGTGACAGCATGCCATCCATAGCGAAATGGTCTAGATCATAGTTAACATCAAACGGACGGTCGTCAGACACCCGCGTCTTCTTATCCCAGTAGTCCACGAGTAGCATCGCACTGTCATACCAAACGGGGCCAGCAGTGTTGGTGAGAAAATTCGGACTCAAGAAATCCTGTATCCAGGCGCGAGATCTCTTCCACGCGTCGCTCATAAGACGAGAATGGAACCCGTCTAGCGAGAAAAGACCTGTTCTGTCGAAATCTGATCGCTCGAATTCAGGACGTCGGGTCATGAGGTTTTGAGCTTCGACTGCGTCGGCGAGGATGACCCAAGGTCGAGAAAAGGGTTGAACGAAGAGCTGGACTAACGGTTCCTGGAGTTGATAGACTTTTTTTAGGATCCAGACGTGAATTTCTCCTGTTGCTTGCACCTCGTGGAGCATCTCAGGGCCATCCCCTAGAACTCTACGGGCGGATTTCTGGTCGTATGGGATTCCTGCGAGGGGCTGAGGGAGAAGCCGTTCGTAGAGGCGGTAGCAAAAGCCGAAGAAGGCAAGGAGAGCAGCTGATGTGAGGATCAGCTCATTTCCTACGCCTTTGATTACGTCTGGATAAGACATGGTGTTGGAACGTAGGTTAAGGTGGAGCGATGTGGAGAAAGTTTCAGGATCGAATGAGCGCTATCTGCTTTGATGATGAATACAGTACCAAACAGATGAAATTAGAGGATAACCAGCCAAATAGTCAGCCTTTATTGCGAGTCCTACCCAAGTGTAGACGTAGCGACTGAGTATGATCCCGCGGAGAACATACACCCGACAAACTTCGGTCGAACTAAGTGCATCAGAGAAGCTAGTCAGGCAGCCACTGAGCTTAGTTTTCAATATGAAACATGGTATGTACGCATTTCGTATTCTGGATTCATCTCCAGCCGCATCTATAGCCTCTGTAGAGTCCTATAGCTCGTGCTTAACTGCTGGCTTACACCGCTCCGATATTGTGAATCGGCCGAGACTTAGCGGGCGCGAATGTAGTCAAGGAATGTGGCGAATGCGTATAGTCCCAGGCGTTCCCCATAGATGATCATTCTGACTCAGATAACGACCTTGGTATTTCCCCATGCGTAATCCTTTGACAAGGGCATGCAGATATCAGTCCACATGTAGTTGTATTCTAGCTACAAGGTAGCTTCTTATCAGACCAATGAAGAGGTGGGGTTGTCGATCAGGGATCTTGCTGACATGCCGCGGGCGCTACATCCTAAATGAAAAGAAAAATAGATCGGATTTCTAAGGCATGCAGACATCTTGCCCTGCATAATACACTTCCCGTGTAGATTGTCGGCCGACCGAGCCAACGTGTGGGTTTGTGGGGCCACGCCGAACGGAGACAGCACAACCAACTTGGGTATTATGCTGAAGCCTTGGTACAAAGTATCAAGGAGGCAGAGTTCATGGTGATATATAAGCTTGGAAGCGGCCATGTAGTTCAGACCTCAGTCGGTGCATCACACCTCCATTGTTGCAAAAGCCATGATTGGACGAAATAGGAAGTCAGAGCCCATGGCGATTGTGGGCATGGGTAAGTTGCTCTACATCATTCGATCGCGTCGTCAATCTTCGATTCTAACAGTAGCCAGGGTGCCGGTGGGCGGGAGGCGTCAAGGACAATCGGGGGCTGTGGGAGTTCTTGACGAGCCGACGCAATGCGTACCGAGATTGGTCAGAGCCTCGTTTTTCTGCTGCCGGCTGGTACCATCCCAATCCAGACCGGCCCGGCTCCACCTCAGCAAAGGGCGGCTACGTCGTCGAAGAAGACCCCCGTCTTTTCGACCCCAGCTTCTTTGGCATCTCAGGCCTGGAGGCCGAGACTGTCGATACATCACAACGGAAGCTTCTCGAGGTCGTTTACGAGGCTTTTGAGAACGCCGGCGACACATGGGAGAGCGTTGATGGCACCAGCACCGGCGTTTATGTCGCGGACATTTCCTACGACAATGCCTATGCACAGATACGCGACTGGGAATATGCGCGACCTCACGCATCAACAGGTGCTTGTCACAACATTCTTAGTAACCGTATCAACTACGTCTTCAATCTCCGTGGCCCAAGTGTCACCATCGACAGCGCCTGCACATCAGCCATGTATGCCCTACACATGGCTATTCAGGCTATCCATGACGGCGACTGCGACTCAGCTATCGTGGCCACATCCAACTGGATCATGGATCCCAGCTTTCAAATCGCCATGGACAAGTTAGGTGCTCTGTCCGGCACCTCCATGAGTCATGCTTTTGACGCCAGTGCCGACGGTTATGCTCGCGGCGAAGGTTTCGCTGCCATCTATTTGAAGAAGCCTGAGAAGGCTATGCAGGATGGATCTCCCATCCGCGCCCTTGTCCGGGGTAGCGCCATCGGTGCCAACGGTCGCTCGACTGGAATCACACACCCCAGCGGCGCCGCTCAAGAGGATATCATTCGCAAGGCATACGAGAACACCGGCGGACTACTTCCCTGTGACACCCCATTTCTCGAGTGTCATGGGACCGGAACTCGTGTTGGGGACCCGCTCGAAGTGGCGGCGGCTGGTAACGTCTTCGGGCCAGGCCGGTCAGAGGACGATCCCCTGCTGATTGGTTCCGTTAAGACAATACTGGGTCACACAGAAGGTGCAGCAGCACTTGCAGGTGTTTTTAAGGCTATCCTGGCGCTTGAGGCTGGTGAGATCCCACCAAGCCTCGGTATCGAGACGCTGAACCCCAAGATCGACTTTACGAAAGCTAAAGCTAAGGTCGTTACTGAGCTTGTCCCCTGGCCTAAGGGTAAGCCACGGAGAGCCGGTGTTACTTCAGCTGGGTTCGGTGGCTCCATCGGGCACTGCATTCTCGACCACGTGAACGAGGTGTACCCCGACTATGTCAAGCCAGGGATCAAGCGCAAAATTCTGCAGAATGGCAATGGCGTCACTGCCACCAATGCCACTAATGGTCATCACGCAAACAGTGTTAAATCTGGCCTTGAGAACGGGCATCAATGCATTCCTAGCTATCGTCCTATCATCAGCCCACCCAAGAAAGTAGCAAAGGCCGATGCTAGTACACGCCAGCTTGTGCTGCTCCCTTTCTCGGCACATAATAAATCTTCGCTACAAGCAAATATCAATGCTCTGTCCAGCGTAGTCGACCAGCATTCGCTAGCGGACGTTGCTTACACCCTCTCAGCCCGGCGATCGAAGCTGGCTCAGCGCACTTTCTACATCGTGGATAAAGATAGCGTCGACAGCGGACTCCAAGAAGACACTCAAAAGATCTCCTCAAGCCCCACTGATACTCCGCGTCTTGGGTTTGTCTTCACTGGCCAGGGTGCGCAGTGGCATGCCATGGGTGCTCAACTCTTCGAATATCATGTTTTCCGCACTGCTATCGAGCATCTGGATTACGTTCTTGGTACATTCTCAAGACATTCTTCCTGGACGATTGCGGATATTCTCCGTGGAAACTGCAGTGCAGACCGCGTAAACATCCCCGAGATCTCGCAGACGGTTTGCACTGCAGTTCAAATTGGGCTTGTAGATCTGCTTGCTTCTTGGTCGGTATACCCATCAGGTGTTGTAGGACACTCCTCGGGCGAGATGGCGGCTGCTTATGCCTCGGGTCGTATCACTGCTGCTGAGGCAATAACAACCGCTTATTTCCGCGGACAAACAGTCGCTCAGAACAAGCAGAAGGGCGCAATGCTGGCAGTGGGTCTCGGCTTTGAACAAGCTGAAAAGTATCTCGCTGTTCTGGAGCAGGTCGTCAAAGTTGCAGCTATCAATTCGCCAGGCAGTGTCACACTCTCTGGTGAACAGGAGGCTGTCGAAAAGCTCTCCAGGATACTTGACAATGAAGGTGTCTTCAATCGGCTGCTCAAGACGGGTGGAAACGCTTATCATTCATGGCACATGGTTTCTCTAGGTCAGACCTATGATACACTACTCACGGAAGGTCTGGCTCGTCTCGACGAGCTTGGACTGCGTGATGAAGGCAATCGATATCCCCGTGTTGCCTGGGCTTCGTCTGTTACCCCAGCCAAGAGCATTTTCACCAACAACACTCTTACCTCCTACTGGAGAACTAATCTCGAGTCGCCTGTTCGATTCTCAGAAGCAGTTGCGAATCTGATAAGGCAGGAAGACCTTAATATTGGAGCTTTGGTAGAAATTGGACCTCATGCCGCGCTGAAGAGCCCATTGGACCAGATACTCAAGAATCTTGGCAAGACGGTCCCATATACCAGTTCTCTAAAGAGGGGCGAGGACGGCCGAAAATCCATGTTGCAACTCGCCGGATCACTCTTTACTTTGAATGCTAAAATCGATCTTGCTATGGTAAACGCCACAGATGAAATTGTTGGGGCAGATTGGATGCTAGCACACGGTACCATGGCCGTTGACCTTCCGACCTATCAATTCGTGTATCCGCCGCTCAGTTATTATGAGAGCCGCCTCAGTAAAGAGTACCGCCTTCGCCGCATTCTTAGACATGATCTACTTGGATCGAAGGTTGCTGGAAACGCGAAGCTACGGCCGCAATTTCGTAATATCTTGCGCCTCAAAGACCTACCCTGGCTCACTGATCACCGTTTACTTCCTGATGCTGTTTTCCCTGCCGCAGGCTATATATCTATGGCTATTGTAGCAGCATCCCAAACCTACGAGGAGTTGCCAAATGCACTTCCTGTCGAGGGCTACTCGCTCCGTAATGTCGATATCAAAACAGCACTGAAGATTCCCGAGGATCAGTACGGTATCGAAATTATCCTGAGCATGGAACTTGCTGACTCTGCGACGGCAAAAGCCCCAGCGTGGGCTACCTTTTCCATCAGCTCTATTGCTCGCGACTCGGATAAGTGGACTGAGCACTGCACGGGCTTTATTAAGCCAGAAGTTTCCGCAACCTCCCTCCAAAGTAACAAAATTAACACGAGTGGCAAATTGCGAACAATAGATGCAGGTAGCTGGTACAAAAAATTTGCTGAAGTCGGCCTCGGCTATGGCCCTACATTTCAAGCTCTCTCAGAGATCCGAGCAGATTCTGCAAAGAATTTGGCTTCTGCTAAGCTAGGACTGAAGACGACGGTAAACTCAGTCAAAGGCGGAGAGTCAGCGTACCCAATTCACCCAGCCTCTCTGGACGCCACGATTCAACTGGGTCTTCTTGCCTGCCATGGTGGCCAAACTGATAAGGTTAAGACTGCGTTTGTACCAATCCATCTTTCACAGCTGACTCTAAGAACTGGAAGCGACCAGGATTGGGGCATGGCGAGTGCCCATGGGGAATTCCGAGGACTTCGTTCGGCGTACCTTCAGCTGCAATTGCAGAGCCAAACGGGCGATATCTTGCTCGATATGAAGGATCTTCGATGCATCAGCTACAGCTTAGAAGACCAGCCATTGGTGAAAAACCGCACTAAGGCCTTCTCCAGTCCATTCACACGCATGATTTACAAACCAGACTTCCGCGCTCTCAGCAATCGACAGGCTCGCGCTCTATTCCTACCTCCGGCGGAAAATGTCGCTCTTGTGTCCGTTCTTGACAAGCTTGAAAACATGGCGGCACTCATTGCTGTTGATGTTTATGGATCCATCAATGACAGCGATTGCAATGAATCGAATTCTTCCGAAGCAACACGTTACTATATCTCGTGGATCATAAGGCTGGTAGAAAGCCGGTCGGAACTGATCGTGGAAGCGTCAAGCCTTTCCCGTTGCCAGCGTCAAGAAAACCTACAGGATTTATTCAGGGAGACCGGCTACCTTGTGGAGTCCAAGGCTTTACAGCGCCTGTACGAAAATATGACAGAGATAGCACGCAACAAAAGGACAGGCGAAGAGGTCCTGGCTGAAGGCGGCCTACTTGCTGACTTTTTTACCGACAGCCTTTTCCTCACGGGCGCAGAACCTCAGGTTGTTAAACTTTTCGATTCCATCAGCCACGACAACCCTAGTCTTAGGATCTTAGAACTTAAGGGTGGACGAGGCCGTAGAGCAGGCTCAATTCTAGAGGCGCTGACTACCACGAACGACATCAAACGCTATCATGATTATACCGTGACAGACGTTTCTGAGGACGCCTTGAAACTGGGTCGCGAAACACTTGCTGCGCACCGAGATGTCAACTTTTCCGTTCTAGATATTCAGCAAGACCCGTTGCACCAGGGTTATCAGCAGGCTTACGACGTAGTGCTAGCCTCGCAGGTCGTGCATACAGCATCTTCTATCAGCCAGGCGCTCGAGAATGCGCGGAAGCTTTTGAAGCCGGGCGGTAAGCTCATTTTGGTTGAGGCTACCAAGAGTAGCGCATGGGTCGGCCTCATAGGTGGCGCGCAGACTGGATACTGGCATGGGGTGCCCGATGGCCGCATCGACAGCCCTTTCTTGGATCTATCAGACTGGGATCATGCTCTGCGTTCAGCTGGCTTCTCGGGAGTCGAGCTAAAGTTGGACGACTACCCGGCGCCTTCTACATATTCGCCTGTCTTAGTATCCTCTATCACAGAAGAACAAGTCAGCACAGACAGTTCATCAGTCGTCTGGCTGCTCCACAGTGCGAAGGGTGCCCCAGCCTTTTTAAGTCAACTATCACGGGAGTTTGAACGCCGTGGCCTAGTGGTTAAGACCGGATCGCTTGAAGAGTCCCCAAATGAAATACCTCTCAACGCACGTGTAGTTGCATTCTTGAATGGCGAAAACTTACTGCTTGATGCGGACCAGCGCCGCTTCGGCCTGTTCCAGCACCTTGCACGCAACACAGCTAGCATGGTGTGGCTTACATCAACAGGTATGGCACGAGGCCGCAGTCCTGATGGAGCTGTTGTTGGTGGGTTGCTTCGCATCATCTCGAATGAGGTGCCATCAGGCCGCTTCATCTCAATTGATATTGACGCTGATGACTTCAATGTGGCCAACGAGGACGAACTGACGGAGCTTGTACGTGTTATTGGTGATCAAGAGCAAGCTTTACAAACAAGCGATGGGGGAAGCAAAAGGGATGGCGAATTCGCCTGGCATAGTGGCTGTCTACAAATTGGACGGATGGTACCCGACGCAGCGCTCCAAGGGTATGCAGAGCGATTCATCACACCGGCAACGCACGGCACCAAGATGCTGCCATTCGATACTCAAGGTCCTGTATGCGCTGCCTTCGAGACGCCTGGTATGCTCAGCTCACTCTACTTCCGCCCGTACACCGAGCTTCTCCAGCAGCCGCTGCCGCAAGATTGGATCGAAGTCAAAGTGGCTGCTGTCGGGCTGAACTGGAAGGATGTGGCACTTTGCACTGGGCGCTTCGATGCAAACAATCTTTCTTCCGAGTATGCCGGAATCGTGACACACGTGGGGGCCGATGCCGCCACCCAGTTCGCCGTAGGTGACAGCGTGTATGGTCTAGGCAGGGGTCACTTCGGCAGTCACGTACGGGCACCCGCAGCATTCGCCCGAAAGGCAAGCCCAAGAGACGATCTTGCTATGCTTGCGACCTTGCCTATTGTGATGATGACTGCTGTGTATGCCTTTGAATACCTGGCGCGCCTGCGCAGGGGACAGAAGGTACTGGTCCAGTCAGCATCAGGCGGTCTTGGACTCGGTGCCATTCAGCTTGCGCGTGCCAAGGGAGCGGAGGTCTTTGCTATCGCAGGCTCGCACGAGAAGGTACGATTCCTTGTGGAGGATGTGGGTCTACAATCCTCGCACGTCTTCATGGGGCGCGACGCCTCAGCCCTATCACAAGCTGCAGCCGCGACAAACAACAATGGGTTTGACGTGATCCTCAGCACAGCCTCAGGCGATATGCTCCATGAAACTACCAAGGCGTTGGCTCCGCTGGGTCACTTGATCGATGTCGGTCGCCTGGATGTCATGGATGCAAAGGCTATCAGCCTGGATTTGTTCCAGAAAGGCGCCACCTTCTCGTCATTTGACCTGTATCTCGTTGTTGATCGTAACCCTGAGTTGGGCAAAGAACTCATGCAAGCGGTCGACAATCATTACCGCGCTGGTCGCATCGCCCCAATCAGCCCTGTAACGGTCTCGGACATTTCCCAACTTGATCAGACGCTTCTTAGCTTCTCTAGAGGCACTCATTTTGGAAAATTAGTCGTAAAAACCAATCCGAACTCTCTAGTACGAATGGTGTTATCCCCGCTAGCAGCCAGCTTCGACCCTAAGGCATGCTATATCATTGCCGGCGGCCTTGAGGGTCTGGGAAGATCTATCATTCAATGGATGGGGGACCGTGGGGCTCGAGATGTCGTGGTTTTGTCCCGCCGCGGGACCAGCACCCCTGAGGCGTGGAGTCTTGTAGAGGCTATGGCCGAGCGCGGCGTGCATGTTCATCCTGTTGCCTGTGATTTGAGCAATAAGGAGAAGGTGGTGCAGGCCATCGAGCAAGCTTCCTCGCGTCGGCCCGTGAAAGGCGTCGTCCATTCAGCCGTATCATACCGGGACATCTCTTTCGAGAAGCTTCCCCTGGAGGGCTGGCGTGATGGCCTCGCAGCCAAAGTTTCTGGGACCCGGAACTTGCATGAGGCAACCAAATCCTTAGCACTCGATTTCTTTGTCATGACCACGTCTTTCCCCGCAGTACTCGGCTTTGCAACCCAGGCGGCGTACACAGCTGCCAACAATTTCCAGGACCAGTTTGCACGCTACCGTCACCGCATGGGTCTGCCCGCCACCGCGGCACAGTTCGGACTGATCAACGACATCGGCCATCTGAGCACGAACAATACCACCCTTGACATGATGGCGCGAAACAAAGCCCTGACGGTGCCGGAGAGCTACTTTCTGCGCCTTCTCGAGCCTGCTTTTGTTGGCCATGAAACCGCCATGGCCATGGATGATGCGCTGGCTGCGGCCACCTACACGACGTGCGTAGACCCTGCACACATGGCCGCCAAGGAGCGGGAAGATGCCGAGCTTGGCATCCCAAGCGGAGCGGAACCCCGCTGGTTCCGCGATGCCCGCGTGTCTCACATAATACAGGCATTGAACGACGCCCTGCGACACGGCAGCGACGGCGACGCAGCAGGGCAAGCTACCCAGGACGACGGGCGTTCCGCCATTGCGCGGCTCCGGCGTGACATGGACGACGCGGTGCAGCAGACTCGAACCGCCCCACCTGGCACGGAGCAGCAGGAACAGCGGGCACGCGCCGTCGAGCTCGTCACAGCGGCCGTAAAGACGACGGTGGCGGCCATGCTGCTCATGGACGAGTCGACAGTAAGCGCGGCCCGCGCCGTTTCCGCTCACGGCGTTGATAGCCTCATCGCCACCGAATTCCGCAACTGGCTCCATGTTGCGCTGGGGGCTAAGATCAGCATGGTTGATCTTCTCGATCCTAGGACGACGATAAGCGTGCTTGCAGCACGGATTGTAGACGCGGCGGTGGGAGTGCAGGGGTAAACAATGGGTAGTGACATGTTCTTGCCGTTTCATCGGCATGGTTTTCCTATTATGTACCTTAGACGTGCACCAGATGAAATAACGTCACAGAAGGAATAGAATGCTATCAGACGAACGATATAAAAGTGCGGTGTTGTGCTGCATAATGCATTTATGAGAAGTTAATTAATTGTACGGGATACAGTGCACGCTTGGCATGCAAGCTGTCCGTTCGATGATCTCATATCTCCTCTATTGAAATATATAATTGTAAGGAAGTGTCAAGTATGAAGAATTGATTGAATTGATTGAGTATGTAGTTCAGCGTAGAAATCTATGTGTAGAAGACATGTTTGACGCCCTTATATAGCGAGAACCCATCATGTGACATGGCTTCAGCTGCTTACAATAATAGATAAATCATTCGGGGCCTATCGAAGACTAAACTAAAAGACTTTCTATTGTATTAATTCCTATCTATCCGGCCTCAGTTGGGATTCACTGGCGTGGAAAAAGAAGATCTCTGTTTCGGCTATCGGAACCCATGATAGATGAGTGGTCACGGACTCACCCCTTATAGGGTTCAAATATGAGGCCACTCAACTTCCAAGGGCGGTAGTGTATCGGCAGAATAAGCGACAAGGAACTGGTCCAAGTTAAGCAACGGATCGTGCGCAACATGGCTGCCACCCCCGCTACTCGCTGTCAACGGCGGTATCTTGGCCATGAGGCGCGTCAATGTGCGAGCACTAGCTTTAGCCATGGTGCTCAAAACAGCCAGCATCTCCAACTGGGTCAGTGCTTCCTGTGCTGCCCTCCAGCATCTTTCGCGCGATATGTGGGCGCTGTCCCAAACCAGCGGGTCGTTATGCCCATTCTGCTCATTTTCCAACCTTTGATTCGTCGTGTTGGCCGTCGTAGGCCCCGGGAACTGTACATCCATGGTCAGGCTCCCTAGTATCACAGCAGCTTCAAATGTAGGCAATATGATAGCAGCTAAACGCGTGTGCGACCGTCCCAGCAACGCGTGTAGCTTCGACACGCTGTCCAGCATCTTCAACGCAGCTGCTGCAAGCGCTCGTCGCTGCGACGCCACCAACACCTGTTTGTAGGCAGGCAGGCTTTGTATCTGGCCCGCTTCCAACAGTAGCACGGGGCGTAGATTATGGCATAGCGAGTCGAAGATTGCAACGTGCAGCATATGTCGTTGGAGAGGTAATCTGTGCATCTGCTCGTCCCATGTACAGTTCGGATCTACCAGTGCGAACGCCGGCGGCAAATTCGCTAGAAACTCGCGGCAGAACTTGTGGTACCGTTCCTCGGCTTCTGTGGCTTCGTACTCGGAGCCCTGGCGTTGCCGCGGAGAGACGCTCCGCCAGAAATCAGCGAGCTGTGTTTGCAGCAGCCGCTCGGAGAAGCTGTCGGGGCCGTGGCCACTGCCGTCGTCGTCGCTGGGCGAGAGGTGCATGCGTGGGAGATGTTCGGGCGTTAGGTGCGCCGCGATAAAGGGGTTGCAGTCGAGCTGTCGCGAGAGCAGGCTGTCCAATGTGTAAAGATTGCAGAACACTCTACACCGTATCTCCTTGTCGAACTCGTGAAATCTACCTGAAGTCCACGCCGCTCGCCCCCTATGCAGTCCTATCCGCTGGCCTACTCGCACCGCGTTGTTAAGGGCTTCCCAGAAGGCGTTGACACGGCCTTCGCACTGGCATTGCAGGCTTAAGACCAAGAGATGCTGAACACGGAGAAGTGTGCCTCGCGCTTCGATCCGCTCGCAGATGGAGGCAAGTTTTCCGGCGATGTCATGACAGGTGTCGCGTATGTCGGTTAGAGCCATGCCATGGATCCAGTCTATTGTGTAGGAGGGTGAGGGGAGGAATTGCGAGGCATAGGTGCATATTCTGAGGAAGAGAACTACAAATTCGACATCGTGGACTACGGATAATCGGCCTAGTGACCACCATTTTTGATACTGGCCTAGAAACCATGGGGCATAGACTATTTGATCTATCCTGTTTACCGCCTGTTAACCAAATAATAATTGTGGTAGCGGTATCCCACTCACCAATGCACTTCGGTTACATAGTACTGAACCAAATAGTCGAAGATCTCGCGAGCTGGTAGCGTTTTGACAGTTCTCTCAATTTCTTCGAAAGCTTCCTGCGGAATATCTCGTTGCCAGTTCTGGAAGTCGGCTTCGCCTAGGCCCAACTATACACTCATCGATTAGTAAACAATCGATACCATAGTTATAGAAGTTTCGCGTATCTAGTCACTGAGCCTAGGAAGGAAAAGGAAGGCTCTCACCTTGCGCACAAGTGCCATGGTGTTGGATTCGCTATGCTCGACATATCCATACAATTCTGCCAATGAATCATTCGCTTGAACCACTGTGGAGTTCCGCCGGGTCGCGCTCCGATCCGACGACGATCCGACTGGCTCTTCTTCGCCGCCGGTGCCCTGGGATTGGGCATCGAGGTCCACCGCAGCATCTTTGGGTGGGCGATTCTCCGCCTGGGAGGCCTGCGTAGCCTGCGAGGGCTGGTAGATGCAATCCTCTGGCTGGCGGCGTCGAGTACAGTGATTGCAAGGATACCGACGGTTACACTGCGGCGCTGTTCGTTATACACATTCGATCATCGAGGAGTCTAGGCATGGATGATATGATATCATCGATGGCGTTTCCACACACCTTTTGCTTCTTCCTATAGCACGCGACGCACGACGACACGACGCGTCTCCGGCCGCCGCTCTGCATCGCCGATAAGGAGAGAAAGACGGATTTTCTTTTCTTTACGAGGCTGTGCGCCTGTTGTTGTGGCCGCCGCCGTCACGCAAACCCAGGTCGAATTGTGTGCGAGGGTTTATATTATCCTACCTGGGTTGCAGGGTGGCACGACTTACCTAATATACCCCTGTCGCTGCAGCCAACCAGAGATAGGCGGACATCATGTATGGCCGCCCATGGGGAACTTTAGAGCGGATAGCTGATCCCACTAGGTACCCACCGCCCACTATCACGCTGTCTTCCCCCTCCATCCGCGCATAATCGTTATCGCCGACTGTATTCCTACAATATAAACGACATGGCTCGACTCTCTCGTATTGTACTCGCTTTCTTGGGCTTACACGAGTCAGATATTAACGCCTAGAAAATATCAGCTGACTGCAGTGTATGTGTGTGTGACACACAGCTTCGTTTCGACAAATCACTCCAGAATCCAAAGAGCTTGATTCCGTAGCTGAGGAACGGCATATACAGTTCAAGGGCGGAGACGAAGAAGCATGCGATGTATCATGGTGCTGGCTAGCTGACGACTACTTGGCCTCTTTCGACGAGATTGCAAAAATGCTGATGTTGCATATCAGCGCTCGAGGTCGATCGAAAACGGACTACGTGCCTACTCTGCATGCGCTGCATAATGAGATGTGGATCTTCGCTGCTTTTGTAGCTTGCTCTGGGCTCTAGACTACAATCTGCAATCCATAGCTGCCTAGCTATTTGAAGGTTGGATCAACTAGTACGCTTACTACATTGAGTGATAATAATAGAAGAGGGCGGAGCGGATATATGCATGCGTTCGCTTCATATTGCAGCGGCTGTTATACCTGCATGTCATTATGCGAATTACTACTGAAATGCGCCAAGCTGCAGCTCTAAAGTTTGCATCAAATCTTGCATTACGCCCGTTTTTGTGTTTCTTCAGCTATAGTGCTCACGTGGGATGGATCACAGCCACTAATTTTTGTGGGTATTTGGGATGTGGCTTTGCGGAGGGCGGGGACAGGGGATCGTCTTGAGAGATGTTTCCGGTAGTGGGGTCACAGGCCCAAACTCACCGAGCAGGGATTTTACTCGACATTTTCTGCCAAAAGCACGCGATCGCTAGTCACGTGATCGTACTCCCCACAGATGGTTTCTAATTCTAGCCAAAAATATATCGATAGTGCACATAAGCAGCAACTGTTTGGGAACCGTCAGCGGTTTCAGATTCTAGATTCTTCACGTCTCTACCGTCTTTCTCCCTACAAGGAAGTGAATGCGAAACGTCAGCCCAAACACCTTTCTGTCGTGGAAATTGGTTCTTCTTATTGTACTTGGAAGGCGTCAATTCTTTTTTTGTCCCCAAAGGTGAGTGGACTATTATCCTCCAATCAACACGCTACAGTTTTTCTTACTTTCCGAGCCCCTTCCAGACTTCTCCGTTTTCGACAGCTTGCAATCCCCCCTTGCCCATTAGCCTCATAAAGCCTTTGTTTTTGGACAGATCTTTTGTATTCACTCTGAATGCTCGCTCAAAAATGGGTGCAAGGTCGTGCGCTGCACACACGCGGTAGTCTCCGGTCTCCTTCATTCGGTTTTTGATCCGATGTTCCAGTTTCGCTGTACAAAAGGTTTTGATTGCGTCTCCAAGCGTTTCCCCTTTCAGTATATCTGTAGTCGTATGGAGCAGCTTCTGGGCCTCATCTTCAGTGAAGTAGGGAAGACCAACGTAGTACTCGTTGACAACACAATCAAGACGACTTCGAGCATCGTTGTTGGATCGGTAGTTTCGCAAGTCATACATGAAGATGTGCAGTTTGTACCATAGCGATTTATCCCTTCGGAGTTCCTCGACTGAGAGGACGTTTTTGACCACTGGTGATTCTGCCCCGGGTTCTTTACTGAGGGATTCGGTATGTGCTTGTTCGTTAGGAAAGGGGGTAATATTTGCCTGCATCTTGGCCCCTCAGCTTGTAAGTCGAAGTCTGGTTCGACTGTTGGCGCACCCTATTGCGTTTGAATATTGTCTATGGATGTTGTCTTGTGGTTGTCTAGTGGGGCAGGCGCACTAGACTAGTGTTTGTCGTATTGCACGTGACCACTTAAGAGTGCCGTCGACCCCAGTGACAGTTTGCGTACGATGATATTCACACGAAAAAGTGCTTTAGAGGCCTTTAAAAATCTTATTTAAATTTAAATTGTCACTTCGCATAAACTTGTTGGGGGTCAGCGGTGGAAGCGAACCATTGTTTCTTGTCGCTGATTACCAATGAAATGAAGTGGAATAGGTTTATTCTTTCCGAGATTGGCCGAGCGGACTTAATGCGATGACGTGTCTCTTCGCATTAAAGTGGCGAAAGAGAGAAGCCGCACTGCAATTACAGTGATGGGAAGTGCATTTTGGCTAGCTTATGCAAACACACCCGCTTCGTCCGACTTTCTGTGCTTCAATTGCATATCATTCACGACGTTATCCGCAACATCTGCATCTCGCATAAAAGGTGACCCCACGACGTATCGCATCCGGCGATTATGATCCTCTAACGCTGGAGCCGCTGGCGCGCATGTCAACCGAAGAGTTGATCGTCCTAAGCGATGGAGCACACCTGGAGATGGTTTCTAGAGATTACCTACTGGGTACCATCAACATACTCAAGCGTTTTGTCTACTAAATATATATCATAGGAGTTGTTTCCATGGCATATGATCGCGGAGAATGTTTAACAAGTATCGGGGTCAAAGTGATCGGAGAAGATCAAGAAGAGCGCACAATCGTCTTAAGTTCAGGCTACTAGCAGCACACTCTCCTTCAGTCGCCTTACAAGGATGATTACATCGAATTTTGGGATCACCAAATCGCCACTCAAGCCGCAAAAAAGCATATCCTGGAGGAGCTAAAAAAAATTCCTGGATTCTCCGACAGGCTCGCATTATTTGTACATAACATGCGCAAGTTTGGCGACAGCGACAATGCGCAAATGAGGTTATCGCAAACTAATAATGACTTCTTCGTCGGCCTCCCATACTTCGATCAAGAGACATCCGAAAAAATATTGTCCCTTCCTGTGGGCAAGAAAAGCCTGCGGGACGTGCTTCAGGCTATCCGCGATAAGAAATCTGCGGAAGGTGACAACGAGGTCTGCACATCCCATGATCTTGCGCCAATCTTCGAAAGGGTGTTAGAGGTGTCGTGGGCACAGATTAAAAGCGAGTTGAAAGCAAGCAAGAAACGGCTAAAGCGGCTTGAAAAGTCGGTTTTGAAGATCTGAGCTTTGGTTTATCGATGCCAATGGAACACTGTTGTGGTTTTTGTATATTTTTAGGGTTGGGAGGGAGTCATTGCTTCAGTGCAAGGCATCCATTGACACACTTCGGGATATGCAGAAGGGAGTCAAGCTTCATAACGTCTTCATTCACTGGCGTCACGCTGGCGACGAGGTATGGTGTGGCGTTTTCTGCTTTGATATTGCACCACTGGACAAGTGGGTCGTAATCACCTCGGATAGTACCATTTTTAGCTTTAGTTTAGCGTACTATTTGATTGGTGCTGTCGTTCTTGACGGCGTCTCGCAACTTGTCCAGCTTCTCGTCGGCAGGCAGATTCCTCAATTGATCCAGTCTCTAAAATTCCTGAAGGATTCTGCATCAAGAATGCCCAGGAGAAACGCAAGCTCTACTGGTCTTCCTTGACCAAGCTCTTTTTCGTGCATGTTGGGGACCTTCCTATCACAGCATCCCTGATGTGGTCTTTTTAGCACTCTAGAGGTGCTACGATAATGTGCATGTCGTACCTGTGTCTGCTGCCTGCAGTGAGTGATATGCTAGTTCGTAAGATGGGCGCGTTTGATGAATGTGAACTTCGCATCGATATATTAGGCAGCCTTGCAAATAAGTTTATCAGAATAATAGACAAGATGGAGACCAGAGACGTCGATCGCAAGTAAATGATTGTCTGTGATGATCCGTGGAATGTGGGATTCTGGGAGGTCACTAAGGGATTTGCGAGAAAGGGGGGGATGGATGCTGAAAGATGGGTGTGAGGAGCTTTACCGCTCCACAAATCGCTGGAGAGAAATGAGGGGCGGGAGTCCGCTGAAGTGGGAGTTTTTGGTTCAGTCTTGGGATGACTATTTTCTAGCCTCGAGCTTCCCTGTAGACTAAGGATTAGCCAGATGTTCATAAAGGGAATGAGGGACAGATGAGACTCTCAAAGTGACGAGGATGCTGATTTGATTGCATTGCAGGGTCTAATTCGCAGTCTCGCAAGTGGGATATCGCCTCACTTAGTAAGGTGCTTCATGTTCGAGTGCTGTATGGCAAGTTAGTTCCAGATAAATCGTTGAGTCTCCCATAGAGTATTATGGATTGCAGAAGTGAACGCTGACTAATTATAAACGCTAAACGTGGTGCGAAAGTTGGGCTCTGCGCTTTCTTTCATTAAATTCTCGTATTTACCTTAAATTTAAGTCCCCCGACGCTAAATGGACGCAAGTGGTGAATCTATTTTCATTTTCGCCAAGATGACAATGAAATAACCTTGGAACTGGGATACGATATACTATCACGTGATTAGCACAACCACGTCGCCTCTTTTTCGCATGACCTGACCAGTTATTAATAAGCCAAAACCAAGGGTTTTGGGTCTGACTGGATCTCCTTGCATTGCAATTGTGATAGACCTAAACATGTATACTAAATACGAACGGAAATCAATCAGTGGGGGATAATCTTACTGTAGAGTTCCGTGTTTCCTGGTGGCCTAGAGCTGAACACGCAATGACGTGTACCGACACTATTTCAAAAATGGCTCAACTCTAATAGGCGGAAGGGTGAAAGGGGCGTACTCCATTTACATAATATCGGCCCCACAGCCTCGTCTTTGCGTAGTATAAACATCTCCTACAGGAGAAATACGAAATACGATCGACAGTCCCGAGGAATTTGAAACGCCAAGATGCCGAACCTAATGCTTTTCAGGGTGAGTCATTGCAAAGCTAATAGTGACTAGGCCGTGTAGCTACCAGACGCGCTGCCGGCCAAAGGTTTAAATGAGTGTGCTATGTGTATCTAAACTTAGCATCACAGTGATGGTATAAAAAAGAGCGCACTGTAAGCGGCAATGAAGCGTCCAGATAGTTGTCCTTACTTCTTCCCAGATTTAGACATTGAGAGTCATACTTAGTAAAGCAATGCTGGTCAAAACCACCTTCCTCTTCCTTTTCTGCAGCGCCGCTGCGCTCCCTTCGACCCTGTCACTCCGGGCTCCCGCTATTCCCGGAGCGCCGGCAGATCCCCCCAAGCCTGCTGATGGTGACGGCATCGGTCCCTATAACTCGAAAGACGCAGGATGGCGAGACTACCTCTCCAAAGCGAAATTCTTCACGATCGCCGCGGCTGCCGGTGAAATCGGACTCACAAATGCGGAGCGCGGAATGCGACACTACCTGAGCAATTCCGGCAGCGAACTCAACGTTGCTCCAGGGCCCATGATGAAAGATCTTCCCAAGTTTCGTAACGCGGCGCAAGATTTAGCCCAGAATGAGGCCACCGATGCGTACAAGGCCATATCTGAGGCGAGCGGCAATAATACGTTCTCCAGTAAATGGTCGACATATTACGCTACTAAATATCAGAGCTGGGATTGGTTTTACGCTATTGGCGGCTTTTCATACAGCGTGACAGGTATCGTTGCGAAGGCATCTAGTGGAGGATCCCTCAAGTACCAAATCCATGTCTTTGATCGTTACAATTGGGACGCCGGAAAGTCTGTAGATATTGGTCCGTTCCACTTTGAGGATAGGGAACTTGGAGAATTACATCTGAAAGGCTTGGCGAGAGAATATGTGGTGCGCGGCTCGAGCGAGGTAAACGAGGTTGGGGATTTCATACCAGGAACTGTCATTCCATCCCCAAGTACTGGAGGCAGGAATTAGGAAACAACCCAAGGGGAAATATAGTTTACGTCGCGAATTTTTATATTTCTGTACATTAGAAATCGAGTTTAATAAAGATGTTACAAATGAATTCGTAGCAGAGGTAATACAGAGTCTTGTACAAGGAGAGGGGCTGCCTGACCTCCAGACGCTAGAAATAGAAAAGAGAACCAGACCTCTGTGTTGAAAAGTTAAGGGAATTCATCATCACATACTTCACCCCTGCACCATATACACATAATTCTAGCATTGATCGAGTGAGATAGATCTGGGAACAGGCACAGCCCAGTGAAATGCATAAAATTTGTATGCTTCCTTGATTGAGAACAGTTACACGTATACCGTTGGTCCAGGAGGAAGGTGGAGAGGCGCTTGATAGCAGCTAGAGTGACATTGATTACAGTTCAATAGGACAGATTGACAGCAGACCACGCAAAACGGGCTGCTAAATATAATGGGAGCCCTCACTAAATAAGAGTAGGAAGGGGGAGCTATATAGTATGATAAGATGCGAACAAAGGCTGCAGAACGCACGCGTCAGGCTTCTCTAGGTGTAGACAAGGCGATATTCTAGCGAGGCAGGTATAGTGGAGGAAGCGTCGATCATATATCGATAAGATAGGTATAGCTCTATCTTGGGCTTACTTAGTTAATGTAAATTTTAAAATCTAAGATATATAAAAGTATAAAGCAGTGCGAGAGCTAGGTAATAAGAGCCTACAGAATTGTAGGGGTTAGACTTAATACTCTAGGTGCAAATGACTCTAAAAGCAGCGACAAAAAACCACTAAAAAGGAGTCAGGAGTCCTCAGACATGAAATTAATATCGTAATATAGACGTAGACACGTGAAAATGAACATTATAAAAGTGTAGTAATATTAACTGACGATAGAATAAACGTAGGTTCGTCGAACGAATTCTAACAAAAATGATGACATTAGTAAAGGCTTTGACCTAGATTGCGACGCTGAGGTTAGGACGCCAGTATTGAATGACCAGGCCTGCCCGCGGTAAACTTGTATTTGAGGATGACAGTCTATTTAAAAAAATCATTCCATCCGGTAGTCAGACTACCATAAGAAGTAAATCACAATGTTGTGTGCCATGTCAATAAGTGATGTTTACCCAAGTACGGGATCTATGAAAACATCCTCGAAACTACCGAAATTTTGATCCATCGAAGTGAAGTATACCACATTCCGGGCACCAGAGGCATATTCCTCTGGTATATAGGAGTGTGCTTCCAGGGATCCTAGGCGCTCTCTTAAGCGCCCAGTCCTAGGCACCATAGGTTCGACACATGTTGATTTGGCGCCATTCAAATATTGCTCTAGGGTCTAGGCCAACATTTCGCTTTAGCAGAATTAATTGTAGGGCCTACTCGCAGTTTTTTTGTTCTGTTGTGGGATCTAGAACACATCGTTGGACGCGCGTACGATAGCGTTCAGAAATGCCGTAGGTGTACAATTTAGATGCAACCTGGGTCTGAGATACACCTTCGGGCGTACAGGTGATAGATTGCGAAGTAAGCCGTAGGGTAGATAGGAAGGGTCGAAGGTCCATAGAATTGAACCTCCGTAGTAGTCTTGTAGTGGTGCTATACACTGGTCCATGCAAACGCGTGCGGTAGATGAATCTCGCTGGCTAAGATGAGGCAGTGGGGCGATAGGTGCGGAGGTCAGTGCTCGCGATATTGCGATATAAAGCAATGCCGGGTCTGACTAGGATATGAGCCAAAACAATAATGCAATTCGAGTGCACTGAATATTGAGTTTTCTTTCATCCCGGATATTTTAACATAAATATTAGCTTTCAAGCTACATCAAACAGTAACAATAGCCGGGTCATGGAATTCCGATCGTTAGCACCCGTTGCAGGCAACTCTCGACATAGTGTTTTTCGACATGTCTTTCCGATCTTTTATGAGCGGATCAGCCCCGGGGAGAAAGCCCCTAAAACAAAGTTAGCTAAGTACCTCGTAAATGAATCTTATCGTTCGAAAGCTTACCCTTTCAAAAAGTCCGGTTTACTCAGTCTCGTATGGTACGCAGGCCTCGCTGAGCCACCATGCTCCCCGGCCTCCGTATAGCTGCGTAGAACTATGGAGTTTCTTGGCTCCTGGAGCACGTATGCCACCCAAAAAATGTATCCTACACCCAAAAACAGCTTTCTAAGATGAACGTCTCAACGTAAAATGCCGTAATTTGAAACCTTACTTTTATTGTTTTGACGTGCACATCAATCACACGCACCCTAAAGCCTTACGTATCCGTCCTCCCTTATCCTAGCCTTAGTTTCGGTATGCAGTAGATAACGGACATTATTTTCGTACAGTCTTAAATTCACTTACAATCTGGACGCCTTACCGTATCGTATTATTACTTACGCAATGAGCTTGGCTAAATCGGCTTCTAGCGCTCTAAACAAGTGGTGGCCATAATTGAGCCAGGTATGAAGCCCACCGCTATCTAATTGACAATTTTTGACTCATAATGTATTCAAAGAAATAATTCTTATTTAGCAAAAATGAAAGACACCTAACGAACCGTGTGATAAGCATGTATTCGACTCAGAATAAATCGCTTATTGGCTGTTGACCGACTTTGAGACTATTACAGTTTTATTTTTCTGTTGGTTATTTAAATCTTCTTTACCAACTCTTCATAATACTTACGAATCGGCGTTATCATTTTGGATGTTTACCTCTAATGTAAGTCCAATACCATATAACGCGAGAACGTGGAACAGAAATGATAGTAGATATATAAATCGGCTGAGGATGGCGATATTCCTTCACTAACATCTCACTACAGTCACCAGGATGGTGATGTTTTACGTGACACAGGAGCAAAGTGTTATGATATGCCAAGCCTCCCACTAAAATACCCTGCGCGTAAAACATTTTCCCATCATGTATCATTATGGGGAGCTTGCTTCATTCGGATCACTATCTCCCTTAAGCGCCAATATAGCGAGAGATAACCCGACTAACAGGTTGCAAAGTTGGCTTCGTCGTGCAAGACCACTAATCGGGCTTCAAAAATATACAAAGACCCGAAGACTGAAGGCCGGAAATTGAAGATTGTAAGCTTGTAGGCGAAGTAAGTAGACGCGAGGGAGTATTCACTTTAAACCAGCCCATGCTTGTTCAAAACTTGCATTCCTGTACAGAGTGATTACCATGTGGGCGTGGCAGTACTCTGTTTTGCGCACAAAATGACGATGCTAAAGGCCTTGCCTTCCTGGGTTTAATTTACCGGTGGATGGCGCTGCACCGTATTCCGGTGTGGTGACACACCTGTGCATATAATAGCTGCATACAAGGTCACCGCCTTCACTCCGCGGAGCTGAAAACCATATACTTTCCTCCTACCCAACATGGTGGCGCCGTCGCAGCGCGAAATGCGGGCTCCTTTTGCGGTGTGCTCCAACATGGTGGCGTCGTCGCAGAGGGCTTTCTCGTATAATCGTTTGTATATGCTAGAAATGGGTGACAGTGCCCTGACAGGTAGTCGTTCCTTCAAACTTTGTTTAGTGCCCGGCGTAGTGGTTATGCAATATCGGGAAACTCCGCTACCAACCCTTGGTAAGCGAACATGCGTCCCCAGATTTTCAAGGTATTGGCCGCCCAGTTTGAGAGCCCCTGAGGATCTAAGCTAAAATGGAGGGCGCCTGCCAGGTTCTCCGCATATCGCTAATCCATGCAATATGCGCTGTCAGGTGCTGTCAGGTGCTGTCATGTAGTGATCGCGATCATCACAGTCTTTCTCGATCAAGGTCTCTGCGACGATCAGTTCCCGATATTGTTGTGCATAACCAAATTACGAGGCATGGTACATGCACTGGCACCGCGCTTTCGGAATCCGATCGAATAGAATATGGGAATGTGTAACGACTTCGTTTTAGCAGCTTATGGTGTGTTCTTGTGAGGACCTTGGAACGGATGTAGAGCTTTACCAAACAGCATAGTCTTCGCTCTCGCATCAATGACCTCTCCTGCAACCCCACGCTCCTTTCTGTGTATGTTGACGATCGAGTAGTTCCTTCGTGATAAAGAGCGTTGCCTAGTCGTGGACCGTGCGGCAACAATGCGACCTGACGTCGCGTCACAGCCGCTGTACTGTGAATGACATCAGCGTGCATCGGTTACACCCGCAATGTGTCAACCTCATTTTCCCAACGCCGGTAAACGGCATCGCATGCAAAAGCCTCGTGTGAATGCTGATCACTTCCTTTAACTCTAGCGATCGATGAATAGCCTGAAACGGAGAAGGAGTTGTTGATCGCTACTGGCCAGACTCGGAGTCGCCAACACTACACAGGAGCCCTTGGCACTCTCTACAGCTTCGTGTTCTATGATACTGCATCGTGAACTTGTTTCTCAATAGCGCCACTCAGCTCCTCGCCGGTCCGGTCCCAAATTGGAACTGTCGACCAGCAAAAATGGCTTCTGGAATATCTATATAAACCCCCAGAATCACGCAATATGGATTCAGTATTCGACAAGCAGCAGATCAGCACTCATCCTCAAGCAACCAACCAATCATTTTTCGAAGTTTCACACTTCACACCACTCAATCGTTCAGATTACCCTTCTACCAAACCAAACAATCAAAATGCTTGCTAAGACCATCATCACCTGCGCTCTCGCCACCGTTGGCACTGCTGCCGTCGTCCAGCGTACTGGAGGAGGTGGTGGTGGAGACCACCACACACCTGAAGAATGCTACGCTCGCACTGATGGCAACACTTCGCCCAAGTACTGCCCCCTCCTCGGCGCCATTGGCATCAGCGTCCCTATAATTCTTTGTGACATCAGTGAGTTGCACATTTGATCTATGTAAAAATCCTAAGAGCTACTAACCATATACAAAGCCGCTACTACTTTCCTCAATGTGCTTTCCTGCTGCGGGGAGTCGTCTTGCGTCACCATCGACATCCTCTAGAGGAATTTCCCGTGAAAAGGAACTTCCTGTACTAAGGAGGCTCTACAGATGGCAAATCCCGCTCGCCTGTTTCACAGGTGCCTAGCGGGTGGTTTGGAGAAGGATGTTGCTTGGGGATTGGTATATATAGGATCGGGGGTGTTGGAAGTAGTATCTATGCGATGACGATCTTCCTTGTTCTGGATTGTTGTGTTTATAGCTCCGTAGGAGATCCGGTCATTACAATGAAAATCTGTTCTTGGGCCCAGAACTTCTTTCTTTTCCAAAGCGGTGAAAAGCGGTGACAGACGCAAATTTTTATTTTTATTTTTATTTCTTTGGTTGGGATCCAATATTCATGTCGCACCGTAGATTAAGGTCCATTCGGTGCAGGGTCATGTCGTCATTTCTACAGTCGATGTCGTTTAGTTCCTGTTGACGAATCGCCGTTATTGTTTCCACTATAGGCATTAGCTTCAACTCTAACCCCCAAATTATGCGATTCTTAATTAGACGACCGCAGTAACGATCCAGGTATGCACGGCGACACTCTGTATCCTAACTATTACTTGCTGATTTATTCTACTAAAATCATGCGCTTATAAAGAAACGAGAGTATTTTCTAGTTTCGCTTACGAATCCTAACATTACCCAACTCATCACCGCTGCATTCATCTAGACATAAGCAATTCCTGTACCTGATATTGCAAGAACAACGGCGAGAGTTATGCAGGATCCGCAAGTGAAGAGACAGGTCATTGTCCCCTGGGAAGTTAATGAAACCACCCCGACTGTCAAACGTTGTTTAGACACTGTCTAGAGAAGGTTGGGTATTTACTAACCATACTTTGGAGTTGGGGTCTCAGCAGCGGTCGCTAATCTCGTTCGGGTTATTGTGAAGGCAGGCCACACCGCTACCTAAGAAGAATCTCAGTTCGGTATCGCCATTGATTCGAAATCACTCGCCATCTGCGGCTAGATTAGCCCTCAGTTGTTACATATCCGATTTGGAGTATTGTGTGAACGAGGCGTCGCTGCAATCAAGAGCCCCCTAATGATAAATAAAGTCCGATCTACAGAGTCCTCTTGCTTGACTTCTCCAGCTGGGGTCAGATCGGAAATAGCAGCCGCATGCGTGTCTTGAAAGGCGATTACAAGGGTGGCAAGGATTTGGAGTGTAAGTTGCTTTAGGCACCGACTACGGTGTGAGTAACTAGCCTCAGTGGAGCTCTGCTTGAACGAACTGAGGAATTGGTCAAGCAGGATCACGGAGCGGGCACCTGGGACAAGCGGCTGGAGAAACAAGGGAGAACGGGTCGACATAGCCGCGGCAATGGAAGGATGGCTCAAAGAGGGAAGAACCAGTCCTTGAGTCACCTTTTCATCTAGTTTTTTTTCCGGATACTTTCCCAAGCAAGACTGCCTTTAGATTGTTCCTCGTCCGAGAGGAATTCTGTATTTGTGGGCTCTCAGGCATCATAGATGATTCTGAAGGCTATGCCGCTTATAAATTATATTATCCTAGATTGCCCACAACCCTAGACCCGAGGGTCGTAAGAAGCAAGGGCAGCAAGAGCGAACACGAAAGTTGCATTCCTTGCATGTCCTACGATTCTAAGGGCCTCGGCGCCTGTTCAGAGATTACGTACAAAAATCGAATCGTCAGTTCATGCAGCGAGATGTGTCCTAAGGTAATTAGGAGTTGCGGAATGACCCGCCTGAGTACTTTCGTAGGGCGAGCAACCTTACAGCCTTGTCGCAACGTAGACTCACGGTGAGCATTTTCGCAAATTGAACAATTGGATGTCCAAAACCTCGATACGAAGCAGGACTAGGCAGCAACCAACTCGTCGACACTAGATGGCTCCGTTTCATTGGTTGATAATTTTCGTCGCGATGTGAAACTAGGACTCCAGGACCTGCGCGTTGACGCGAGAGACCTCTCGAGGCTTCTGATTCGTTCTTTGAAGCTCCAGGTGAGCTTTGAGGAAGCGGGAAACCCAATCGCGGCCAAGAAACACTGGAAGGGTGGGTGTAGCGGCGCGTTCAGGATGATTTCAGCGGCATTATATATCATAAAGGCGCGGGTGCGAAGCCCGTCTACTCGCAGCGCTTGATAAAGTTTATAAGAGAAGCCTCTGCGACGACGTTTTAGCCTCTTGTTACTAGGTGGGCGGCTGAATTTTGGAGTCGCTGCCGTGGAATCGATTCCGGAGGCGGTCATATGGGACATGCCACTCCTGATCGAGGGCGCTTAGATTGACGCCGCCACCCTTGTCAATACTGGCATGTGTGTACGTGCTGAAGCTGCTCTTTTAGCTAAATTAAACGAGTGCCGGCTTCATTAAGATCCATCTGATGCTACCTTTGCAGTTAACGCTTCTCAGACCCGCTGCACATTTATGCGCACCGTCTATAAACTAGCAAGTGCGTCTTGAGCTCCAATATCTCTCGGGAGGTACACGCTAGCCACAGGCGGAAACCGAACGATTCTTCCTTTTTCTATTTTCAGAAGAACGACTGTTATCAAGGCAATTCATTACCTAAGGGATCAACATTCTTGGAATCTATAGGGATGGTTGGGAATGCCAGCAACAGCGGTTAAATAGGCCAATGAAGGTGTTCTATAGACCATTGCCTACATTTATCCCGGCTTAGCCCCTGCGCAGCGGCGAAGATTCAATGCAATTGTCCGATCGCTGCCAGCTGTTGGAGCGACTTGTGCACGTACATTCCACGCCCTAGCTGGAGAACTCGACAGGTGGTTAGCTTTGTAAAGTTCCCTGCGGTAATAATTTTAGCCACAGAACCCATTTTAAGTCCTCTTTATGGTCCCAAGTCACTTCTCTAAATCGTTCGAGACGTAACGGTGACTTGAAACACCACTTTCGACGGATCATTCATTGGTTCAGCTGTCTTTGCTCTCGAAATTAGGAGGAGGCAGAATTGAGTTGGCGACAAAATGACGGTCATGATAGGCTAACCCGTCGTTATACCAGCCGCATTATTATCCTTGTCCTTGTCTCAGCTGGCGGGAGCCGCCAACCCCAAAAGCTCCTAAACAACTCCAGATCCGGCAGGACTCGAGGCGACATCTAGCTCGATGGCCATAAATTGTTCGTCTCGGAGGATCATCTACACAGTAATAGCATAAGACTCCACAATCAATCTTTTCTTTCATTGCATCAGCAAGAATTAAGCGTTCAGAACCGGCCTCCCAACAACAATATACAAGTTTCTCGATAGCACAATTGCAGCTTTACTTTCTGTATTAGTCGCTTACATTCATCATCGGTAAACGTACACAAGTCAATTGACTATACAATATCGCAAGGAGGCAGTTATCTCTTATATCTAAGCCCGATTTAATTTGGGATATCCTGCTAGGTTAAAAATGTGCACTTTGAAGTATATCAAATATATATGCGGCTGCAAGAAGGAGAAGAAGTTCCCAGTGCCCGGAGCGCCAGGGAACCAACCTCAAATGCCATCCAGTTACCAAAGAGTGTCAAGGTTAGAGTTATTTGGTTACGCAACACCAATCATTACTTCACGATTGACTCTGTTTTTGTCGCTGCAGTCTCTTATATAGGCTTAAAGACGTAAGCCAAAGCCTTTCTTATAATTCTTTAACCCCATATATGACTGATGCTAGGTAGACAACAATAGTCGTGGTACTGTCTTCGGCCGATATTTTCGGGGTTCAGCCCCATACCTGAAACTGCAGTCTACAATTAGCCACGCGCTTGATTTTCCTAGTTTTTATAATGCAACCACTCTGAAATGTCTCGGCCGCATACAGACGTTTTTACACGCTGAAAGCCATATTGGATTCTCCCTTAGGCATTTAGATGGGAAAGGCATTGACTCAGCGAGCTTCAAGATAATGCTTTTACCTGATCTTTCTCTTGACAAATCGGACGAAAAAGGTACGGACAGTGCGAGCAGCAAAGAAGTGCCTTTGAATGATCTTAGACGCACCTCGCTAAATTGCATAATCTAGTTGTCAGAAGTGTATGCGAAACGGGGTGCAGAAGGCCCCACGATCCTGAATGATATCAATTTGACCGTAAGAGAGTCGTCAGTTATGGAAATGCTTGGCTTTATTGGCAATGGGAAGTCGACACTATTAACCATCCTTCTAGGTGAGATTAAAAACACAATTCGGAGCCTCGGATGATTTTTCCAGAACAAGTTGGTGTCCAGCTTTTTGAGTCCGTGAAATCGAAAGTAAGTAGACTACATTCGCAGAATCAGAGGATGTTTTTGCATGATGACAGTCTCGAATGCTCGTATCGTAGCCTCATGGCCAATATATAAAGCCCCGAATGAACGACAATCTCCTCTGTATCGCTCATCGACTAGAGAATTGCGTCGGTCTTCCAGTAAGCTTTGGCTCGCTGATTTTTGGGCTGTGCGGGTCCAACCATCTCTGTGTCCGTCGGGATACGAGGTATGGATTCGATTATAAGATATAAAGGATGAGACTCCTTCTTTTTCACCTCCGAGCTAGTTTCTGAGATCGTTCAAAAAGATAGTAAGAAAGTCTAAGTTAATCCGATTGAATATGGTGGACATCTCATGAAGTCTGATACAAATCGGCCGGATGAATACTAAAACCAGCGGATCATCATCACGACGAAGCTCAGTTATGCTGGGTAAGAGTCGATAAAGCCGAATGAAAGCTTCTGGTTGTAGTTGTGGGCACGCGAGCATGAAAACCTCGGTGCAACTCTCAAGCAGACGCCGCCAAGTCTGGTATTAGGAGACATCTTTGAAAGGATTAATGACATGAATATTGTCATAATGTCAGGGATTTCTCAAGTCACAAAATAGACTGTAGATATACCGGCGAACGGCTCGAACCATCTTGTCAGAATTCTTGGGTAACGATGAACCCGGGACCTGCATCCAGACATCTCTGGCAAAAAAAATTCAAAGTCGCACGTGACCTCTCTACTCTAACATAGGCCTCGCAAATCCTCTTTCAACGTTGTTGCTCTTTGTAGCGTTCTTGGTCCAGCCCCACATATAGAAGATGGTCTTAATAGGAAAACGTACGAGGCTTTGAACTGAAACCGTCATGACCTATCTGACAGCTTTTTACGTTCGGTTTTAGACGATGTATAGCTCATAAAATTCTCTTCTTAGGTCGTTTCAAGTTTCTTCAGAGTATGCCAGTATAATAGTCTTTTTTTATTTTTATTACTAATTGTATATCGCCGCAGGTTATACCATGTTGATGAGACGTGACTGATATCTTAACTTCTTAGAGACTTAGAAATATTCGTTAGTACAATAGCGAGTGCAATAGGGAAGTAGGCTGGAATATCAAATTAGAATGTTGGAGTTAAAGGGTGCTCCTTGAGATTGTTGTCTGCCTGCCCTAGATCTCTCAGATAAGGTAAAATGTGAGAACCGGTCCAACAGAGAGATTGATTGGGTGACATAACAAGGTTGTACGTTAGTGCTTACATTTTCGGCTCGCTTTGCATGGACCCGCCACCTCTTCCAGACGATTGGAAGATTCTGACCAATCTTCAATGCGGACAGCCCCTCCTTGTGTGGTAAGTATTTTAAAAAAATCTGTGTTGGTGGACAGCGTGATCAGATGCATAATCGCGATTGTTGCTCGCTCTGCTCTCTATGTCAGCTGCGAAAGTCGTATGCTCTTGGAAGTATCTGCTGAAGCTGGGTATGCGATACTTAGTCATATCTACTTTCTGTGTTGGCCTAGGAGTTGATACCTCATTATCCCTCTTCATCGTCAATGGAATCATAACAATTTAGTCGACGTAACTCTTATTATTGCCAATTATTAGTTTACAAGTTCAGTACAAGTAGTTGTCTCTTTTACGCCTTTTTTTATCAGTCTATTAAGGGTACTTTATACAGTTCTTACTTCTGATTTTGTGATACCTGATGAGTTGACCTAGAAAACACCACAAAGGCAGCATTATCGTTGTGAGAGATCAAACCATCCCTTACCTTGAGCGGAAATGCAAGCAGCAGTCCAAATGGAAAGGCATTCGCTATGGTAGGTGTTCACGTCCAGGCGGTTCTAACGTTACTGAGACTACCTAGTTGGCAATCAATGCTTTACGTAACAACCATAGATGAAGTCGACGCCGCTATCAAAACAGTCGCGGGTCAACCCGAACCTCATAAAGACCTAACTATCATCGTGAGCGGCGCTCACCATCATTTTCACTTCAATATACTATCGCAGGGTCCGATCTGCACCCTTAATATCTTCACCGCCGATCCATCGAGCTCACCTATTCCCCTCATCCTCGATAGGTCATTCACGGTCGGCAGATATCGGCTTGATGAATGAGAGCCCCGTCAACATGAGCGCAAGGTCTATCTAGGCCCTGGTGTACGCATTTAAGTCAACCCGGACGCACCCAGCTGGAGTAGTGCCTTCCGACCTTCAAGCTCATACTTCGCATTCGAGAAGGCCGAAATCATGGAGAGTCTCCGCCAAATGCAACCAGTTGGCGGCGATGGAACATGGCAGGGACTCCTAAGTCAAATCGATCATGTTCCCGGATGGCTGAACTAGACCTGCCTCTGAAGGCGGATGTGCAGAACCACCGCTTTCATCCGCGAGAGCGATCCGCTTCTATTCCGGCTTTTCTAATACACTGCAACTAGGTATTCACGAGCGTGTCAGTCCGGTACGTGCACCATCGGTGTCATAGAGAGAAGGCTTGACGTGCCCTGTACCAACTCACCGGTCCTTCAGAATACCCTAGCGCTGCAGGTTCACACGAGGTGCCCTTTCCATGCGTGCGGAGCAATACGACACTTTCCTACTTTCTTTTGTTTATTTGCCGGTCGCGCTCCTTCTCTCTGAGCAACCAAAAAGTCTTGGCGTGCAGCAAGCAAGCAAACAACCTTAAACGTGCACTGCTTCTATTTGACGCCCTCACTCACCGTGCCCCTCCCTCTATCCTACCATCACGACTCGGCTACCGCGCTTATGTCTTTTCCCCACTTGCGCTTTAGTCTTACCTACATCACACGCCCGCGCTCGTGGTCGCGACTTTACACGCAGAGAACAAACACCGTCATGGCCGCCACTATACAAGCGCATCTTCTGCAGCAGTACTACCACGTCGCTTTACCGCGCGAACTGCCCGGCCACGAGGATAGCAGTCTCTCCGCCGTTGAGTCTGCACTTCTGATGCGCTTTATCGACGCGGTCAAAGCGCTCAACTCTCTTGTTCCCCTCCAACATTTCTCCTCCGTTGACGCCATCCGGTTGAGTCTTGTCGTTTCGCAGACGCTTAACGATGGTAGGGTTAGCAAGAACTTGCTAGAAAAAGAGATGCAAGAGCTGAAGGGCAAACATGCCTTGGTCATCCATGTCACAGAACAAAACGCTGCACTACTCATCTACCGGAAAGACAGGCGAGTACAGCTACGCACCCTGAATTGACGTATTTTGACTTTCAGCAGTGGCCCTGGCGATGATTTGATCTTTGAGGCTTTCGAGACATCGGCCTCATGCGAAAAGGTGCTTGCGTCTAAGAATGCCTTACGCTGGGATTTTCCCGGCCGGGCATGTTCCGTGCCTTCAGAGGTGTACTCCGATTCTTCGTTCCGGAAGCATCTCGCAGAGTTTGTTGACCAGGCAAGCTCCGAATATATCAAGCAATTCGCTGCCGTGGCCATCAAAGCGGACGCATCCATACCTGAAATTCGCGACACTACAGATCCAGCTCTAGTCACTCAACTACTGATGACGATACTGGAATGCGCAGGTTCTAGCTACCGTCCGACACGGCTCTCAAAACGCGTGCGTGACACAGTGTCGTTTATGAATGCCCGCAAGCCGTGGCGACGATCGCCTTTCTACCTCGCTGTCCGCGTCGCCATCCAACGTCACGCTTACAAGCTTCTTGGTCCAGATGCGGGACGAGTTTACTACAAGACGATTATGTGTGTTCTTGTGATGCGATTGATGGAAGACTGTACTGGCAACATTCCGCACGAAGCAATACATTTTCTGAAGCAGAAGCTCGGCCGCCGTGTGGCAAAACTTGTCGGAGAGAGCAATTCCCTTGTCGGACCTGCGAAAGACTTTTTCAATGCTTTTTTCACCCAGCTTGCTTCACGATTCAAGTGTTGCTTAGAGAAGACCGAGGAGCAACTTCAATTAGGCTGGAATCGAATAATGTCACAAAATCGTCGAATCATACGTCTTTTGCCTATGTTTGCAGATCCTCCTTCTATGAGACTAAGTCTACGGCTTAGTGGAAGCTATCTCAAACATGTCATTACTCACGGTACTGCTTATGTCAATCCTACAATTACTGTACCTTTGGAATATGTGAAGGAGTATGATCAAACTGTTCTCTCAAAGAAGCCATTTACGGCCGTTTCCAATCACTGGATCAACCGCTTCAGGTTTCGCGAACAGGTTGTGTTACCAGCGAAATCAGATACCACTTTAACCTCAGATGACCAATGCGTACAACAGGCTCGAGTTATCCAGTCATACATTTCTGACGTTGGAGATACTTTTAATAGCTATCCGGATGCCATGAGTCAGTACATTTTGGATTTGATGGAGCTATGGGTAGAGTTGGATCGAGATACCATAAGCACCTATCCTCTGCTTCGACGCTATCACCCCGGCTTTGAGCCTGGCATGTTAGACACTCTTCAGCTACCTACTGCAAAAGACTTGAGACGCGTTAATGCTGTGCAAGACTATCTTCTTTCCCGATGCTCGGACTGGTCTGGAGAAGGCTCCAGGACTATCTTTACTAAGCCCACGGACGACTCCTTTGCTGTCCAATATTTCAATGAAACACCAGTCATGCAAGATTTTAGAAACAGCATTCAGACAGAAGCCATGAAGACTCGAGAGGCAAAGATTGCGGAGTATGATCGGCTGAAAACACAATATGACGACCTTCAGCAACGTCGTGCAGAAACCGCTTGCGTGTCCACAACCACTGTCATGTGGGACGGAACAGTGATCCGAGAACACCGCAATTGTCTGTATCACCGATTAGGCTGGGAGGCGAGACAAATCAAAATTCAAATTTTCGAATGGCCGCTGCCCATTTCCGAGCCTGCAGCCAGAGCAGCCGTTTTCGAGCTGTTGTGTCCAGAATCTTTCAAAATATACCGGGACACAACCTTCTTGCTATTAGCCAAGTTTGCACACGTTAAAAGTGAGCCTGTCGAGCAAGTATCAGTTTTGAGCAGCTACCCCCCCCTTCAGCGTTATGCACGCCGATTTGATGGGTATGTCACGCTTGCTTCCCCCATCAAGTCCCATTCGGAATGCCATTACTCCGAGATTGGCTTTCCAGTTACTTGGGAGCAAGTTTGTCGACCTTGTGGTCTAAAGTTGGACTATTTTGACATGAGGACTAAAACTTGGGTCATTCGAGATACCACAGCTTCCTTCTCAGGGCATTTCCCGCTCAACCTTCCTCCCACTTCTCCGTTTAAGGCACTGAATATCAGTCCCCATCAATGGCCATCTTCAAACCGAGTTCTTGCCAACTCAAGTAAATGTCCGGCAGACCTAAGCTGGCATGAGTTCATTGCTTGGCAGGGACTTCTTGTGGGAACACATGGTCGATGGCTGTCACTGCTTCGGGAAATTGGAGCAACAAATATCAATTTTTCTTCAGAGTCATCGTGGGTCATTGTATCGAAACTGATGCTCGAAGTTGGTCCCGCGTCTACGCTACATCCATATCGGGACGTCCACGTGGTTTTCGACGATGAAACCTTTTGCTTATCGCTTCTTAAGCAAGTGGAATATCGTATGAATGCCATATGGAAAAACTGGCGTGAACCGATTCAGATGGATATTCTCATATCCATCTTACTCAAGCTGCAGTCATTCACATTTTTCAAAGAGATCCACAGCCGTGCTCTCGGACTCTTAGTCCAAGCCCGAATTGCAACCTGGAATTGGTGCAAAACGCTGCAGTCGGAAGAGAACCATGGATCGCGAGAGGCGGCCGATTCTGCGTGTTGGGCATCTGTTTTATGCAAGCGCACATTTCATATGTCCCTAGATATGGGCTCTCCGTTCACATCAGAATCACTACGCTATTTTGTATTTGCATCGGTCACGTTGCAAGAAAGTCTGGTTGGGAAATTGGAGGAAATGCCATTCAGTCTTCGATCAGCAATTTTCCGCGACCTAGAATTCTCATACAAGAACCTGAGGCTCATCCGCAAAGCCATTTTAGCAAATCCTGAGGCCTTCCTTGCCGCTTTGGATGATATCTGGCCTTTTGAACCAGATTCTCTCTGGACTCAGCCACAATTTCAAACTGTTCTGAATGACCGGTACATACAAGTTTGTGTACAAAAGGACAAAAATAGCCCTACCTTTTTCGTTCACTTTCACGTACTCCGAGGCGATCTACTCATTAATGGGAAACAATCTGGGGCCTTGCCTGCAGAATATCGACTCCCAATTGTCGAATCCATATTTGGAACGTACAACCTGCGGGTATTCCCGTCTTTCCTTGCTGGAATGTCTTTATATATCGCGAAAAAAATGCCTTACAGTCATCGTATTCATCTGGGTTTCCGCCAACAAAAATTGATTGTACGAGCTGCCCATTACGACGTTGAGACGCGACAAGGATATACACTAGAATTGATACCTCCGGCTCTTTTCCGCAACAGAGACGCTCTCGATCTTCCAACCGCCTTAGTGGCGAATTGTCATCACTGGCTTAACATCAATACCGCTGTGATAGAGATTCGACAAGGCGACCTTTGGAAATCAAAGGATAGTAACTGGAGGGTGAACTTGCATACATGTCAGGGGATCAGGCGTGGATCAATACTCGTCGATCCAAACAGCTCTCTTGCAAAGACCGTGGCCGACAACTTTTACTATTTTGAACTTCCGGAACACATTACGATCTACCAGCAGCCTGAGCAGGGTCGTTTAAGTGTGGAGTTGAAGCGTATAGAGCTTAACTTCTTTGTTAACAAGAATGGACTACTACAATGTCCCCAACTAGCGGCTGTGGTGGTCAAAACTCGTGAGCAGGATGTGGGTACATGGTATGGGTTGAGGAGTCAACTTGTTCTTCGTTCACTGTCGAACTACAATCAACGCATTGTTCTTGTGCGGCTTGGAAAATTCAAAACTAGAAGAGACGCGCAACATGTTATAGTCATCACCGATCTTCACGAGGAGACATATCTCAAGTTTACTGTAAACGAGTTGTTAGGGCGAATTGAGTGTCCAGCAGAGCCCCGGCTGTTGTACTTCAAGGCCATGTGCCATGCTCTTACTTCTTACATTCTCCCAGATCCACTCACACGACGCACTGGCGTAGAAGAGGCTCTGAGTCTATTCAGCTCTGCACTTTACAAGCCTTGGACTCAATTGCCCCAGATCATTATTAATGATCTTATACAAGTTGCTAAACTAACACCTCGTCGGGTGTACTACCCATTAAATCTCCAGCGTATGGAAACGACCTTTTGGGATCCAGGATTAACAAACACTATACAAGACGATCGATATAGGAGGGTGATCGAATCAATCTGTCAGAGATCATTCCAGCTATCTTGTTTCGACACAAGCCAAACAAGCGATAGAATCTCATCTCATTTCCCTGTTGGAAACCCACATCTTGAGAACCGAACTATTGCACGATCTTGCTTTTCCGAAGTTGGCCCGGAGGATCAAGGGTATGCCGCGAGAGATGTGTTCATGGACAATATCGAGCAAACCAAGGCTAGAACAATGGGTAATCTGGCATTCACCTGGCCTTCTAGAATAAACAACCCTTCTAACATCATAGCACTTTTGGAGAAGCTCCCTATCATTGGAGGGTGTGTTGGAAATTTCAAACCCGCCCAGATTTTCGAATTACTCACCATCGATGTTGGTGTACAATGGGGCTCAATACTCCAAACGGCTATTGTATCGGGCCCGGACGATCGGTTCCGCCTCATGTTCCAGTTCGCCACCATGGGATTCTCTAAAGAGATAGATTTGGGCTTGTTACGGGTTCTTCTTTCATTCGCCATACTCCCTGATTTGAAAGCAATTGTCCCGCCTATTTGGCCGTCTTTTTCGCGCTTTATATCAAATGAAGTGCCTTTAGAAGAATCGTTCATCGAGTTGATGAAGCCGGCGCATGTACCATACCAAAATGACCCAAAGAACAAACCTCCAGTCGGGCAAGCTGCACTGAAGAGGTTGGAACACCAAGATGCTTCGCTGAAAAGCAGTGTTAAACTTTTCAATTCCTTGCTTCAGCAATGGCCTTGTGCTGAGATTGATCGACAGACTCTTACCTGGGTCGATCATACGCAGCTTGACAAGGAGAGAGCAGTTGAACTTGTCCTACCGGATTGGACTAGACTCACACATAATTTTGCACTTTCAAAGTACATCTACCAAGTACAAAAAATATGCGACCGGCACAATGTGGAACTATCATCTGGTTCTATCACACCTGTTTCCAGCGACCAACATATAGCTACACTAGAGCTATACCCGCTAGGACCTTGCGATCGTAAGCCCATCACGCTTTCGGGACTCATAGAAACAACAATCGCACCTCACCACAAAGAACATCGCAGTGAGGAGATGAAAACCGTCTTGCACAACGTTACCAATTCTTCCAAAGCCCGTTTCAATCATGCGCTTTCCAAAAATGGTCGAAAGGAGACATCTCAAGCTCTCATCGCTGCACAACCTCGACAAGTGATGCAGCACATTGAAGAACTTTCAGAGATTGTCCGTGATTTCCAGTCATCACCCTCTATGTTAATAAAGAAGTATGGGGGTGAGCTGCAGCAAAGTATTGAAGCTTTAATCCATCAAATCACTCGGCAACGTGCTCCTTTACAATTGTGGCCTAGCTCTTCCATTACCGACCAGATAGCGCACGCTGAAAGCTCCTATAAAGCCATGATGGATGATATCTCTTGTGCTTTTGAGAAGAGCGACAATAGAGCAATGTGGCTCAAACATGCAAATCAATGGCCTAGAGTAACTCTATTATCGCTCCTCGCAGAGCTTCGTTCTACTTCGGGAACCAAATTCGGCAATGGTATGAAGTTAGCTCTCGTGAACCTCGGTCTCGAGATTACAGCACTACAGCGGTTGCTCCGAATTCACGATGCTAGCCTAAAGAACAAACAACAGCAATTTAACGACGAACATGCGAATATGGGCCATGTAAATTGGTCACCCGTTGAGCGTCCGGATTGGCTTCTGCTCGAGATCGATAGCAACTTGATGCTGAGGGAAGAACAAATCGACGTAGCAAATGCAACAATTGCACCCAGGTCAACCAGGAACACGGTTTTGCAGCTTTTGATGGGAAAAGGGAAGACATCTTGCATACTACGTAAGTATTCCGATCGAGTGTATTCCTTTTATAAAACTAACATATGATAGCTATGGTTGCGGCTGTACTGGCCGACAAGAGTAATCTCATGAGAATTGTTGTACCACGACCTTTGCTTCTTCAGTCCGCGCAGGTGATTCAGTCTAGACTGGGTTATCTTGTAGACCGAGAAGTCTTGCATATTCCCTTTTCACGACAGACTTCGACACGGCCTTCTCTCATGCAGACCTTTGAGCAGCTGCATAAAAACTTGCGTATGAGTAGTGGTGTCATGCTCGCTCTCCCAGAAAACTTACTTTCATTTAAATTAAGCGGAATTCAGCGCCTATGTGACAACTATATAACGGAAAGTCAGTACATGATTAGGATGCAGGAATGGATATATAAGTACGCTCGTGATGTGCTAGATGAGTGCGATGCGTCGCTTGCCATTAAGACGCAACTCATTTATCCTTCTGGCTTTCTCATGACAGTTGATGGTCATCCTCTGCGTTGGCAAACTGTGCAGGCCGTACTTCGGCTTGTACATAAGTTCGTCCCACAGCTTCAGCACCAGTTTCCTCAAAGTATCGAAGTTGTCAATCGAGTCGTTGGAGAATATCCTTTGGTGTACTTTCTACGAAAAGATGCAGAAGACCACCTGATCTGGCTTCTAGTCGAGGACATATGCAAAGGCCAACTAGCGTTCTTGCCCTGTGCTGAGATTTCATCACAAATCCAGGAGGATATCCGTGGCTTTATATCAAACCAAATGATACACTCCAGTGTGGTTTCGACGGTCAACGACATCTTTCATGACAAACAGCATCTTTTGAAGATACTCTATCTTCTTCGTGGGTTGTTCGTTCACCGCATACTGCTGTCGGCATTGAAGAAGCGCTGGAACGTTCAATACGGTTTACACCCCCAACGAGATCCTATTGCTGTGCCTTTTCTCGTAAGTTTCCGAATGCATGCCAAAGATTTTTGAAGCTTACCATATACAGGCAAAAGGAACGCCATCTCCAACGTCGGAATGGGGTCATCCAGACGTTGCTATCCTCCTCACATGTTTGTCTTTCTACTATCAAGGTTTAGACCTGTCACAATTTAGACAGGCCTTTCAGCAGCTTCTGAAGCTTGATGAGCCAAGTGTTGAATACGACAAGTGGATTACAGATAGTCTTCCTGATAGCTTCCGGGATCATAATGCCATCAACCTCGAAGATCATTTACAAATCTGCGATGTTCATCTTCATCTTCGGTTAGTACCTTTAGTCTTTTTTTTTTTTTTTTTTTTTTTCTCTTTTTTCTAATCATTATGCAGATTCAACTTAAACTTGGTCGATTTCTACCTCAACATGTTTGTTTTTCCAAGACATGCCAGGCAGTTCGATACCAAACTGCAGGCTTCAGGATGGGACCTTGTCCTCTTCAATCCTTCTGCACCCGCCAAATGCAAAACTACTGGATTTTCTGGCACCAATGATGCGCGTCATCAGCTACCTCTGACGATACGACAAAATGACCTCGCTCAGCTGGCGCATACCAACGCTGAAGTCCTGTCATATCTCTTGGAAAAAAGAAATCGGCAATACGTTCGCATGGTAGATAATTGGAATGTACGCCTAACAGAAGATGGCCTATTATCGAAATTGAAGCAAGACAATATTCGAATTTTGATTGATGCAGGGGCACAAATTCTGGAGCGCGACAATTATAATACTGTGAAGGTCTGGCTCAAAATCGATCATGAGGCCTCCGCTGCTGTCTTCTTCGACTCCAAAGACCGTGCCACTGTGCTCTACCCTAAAGGAAGAACGGTTCCGTTGGTTGCAACCCCTTTTGCGGAAGATCTAGAGCGTTGTCTGGTCTATTTCGATGAATCGCACTGTCGTGGAACTGATTTGAAGCTGCCTGTCAATGCTCGTGCTGCTCTAACACTCGGTAAGTCACTTTCACGCATCTGCCTGAAGCACCGCCGAAACTCATTGCGCAGGTCCTCATGTCACAAAAGACTCCTTGGCACAAGCTGCGATGCGCCTCCGTCTCCTCGGCCAGACTCAAAGTGTAACGTTCCTGTCGCCATTAGAAGTCCATCAAAGCATCCTCGATATACATGAAGGGGCTCTTGATCAGCCTATTGACTCGGCACATGTAATTAAATGGCTGCTCAAGCAATCGTGCAACCAAATTGAACAGCTCGAACCATTGTATTACGCACAGGGTAAAACATACTTGCAGCATGCCCAGATACAGCAAGAGATCGAGGACATCTTTAAAAACCCGTACAAGCGCACTCGCTATATAGAACATATTCAGTCAAAAGAGGCATGCACACTAAAGCAATTATACGAGCCTAAGCCTGCGAAGAAGAACGATGCGATATGGGCGCAAAGGCTCCGAGGGCAGCTTCTGGATTTTGCTCTTTGCCTGCAACAAAGGAAGAAAGACTTTCAAGACATCGGCGTTGCAACCCAGTCCAATGCTCTTGAAGAGGTCGAGCAGGAACGAGAAGTGGAAAATGAGGTTGAAGCCGTGCGCGAAACCCAGGTCCCAGTTCACTTCAACGCCCTGAAATTCAAGCAACTTCGCGAAGATATAGTCAGCTTTGTCAAGTCAGGTCGCATCTTTCTTGGGAGTAGTGCATATCAGCAAATGCTGGAAGCTTGGAAAAAGACGGCTTTGGGCTCAAAGTACCAGTCACTATTCAAAGAGTCTTCTAGAAAACCTAGGCTTTACGTGTCAACGGAATTTAGCAGAACCGTCAAAACTCCAGAGCCGAACGATAACTTTCTCCGTCCGTGTCATTGGCTTCTTTTGAATCGCAAGACTGAGAAAGCCATGATCATCAGTCCGGAAGAAGCTGACGCTTTACTTCCTATGCTCCGTCAGCATCGGTCAATGAAGGATAGATCAGCTGGGTACACTCACCTCGTAGTGTACTGTGCGCCGGTTACACGTCGCATGCTACATTTCAATGACCTAGACTATCACGCCACGCCACCACTTCCGAAGGGATATTCAGCTCCTTTGTGGTTGAAGATTGAGCTCGGTATCTTCGCAGGTAGGCTGTACTTCGAGTGGGATGAATATACAGAGCTATGTGTCTATCTCAGGGAATCTGCAGACAAGCCTCTCTCGCTGCGTAAGCCATCTTCCAGAATAGGTATACTTTCATCCTCTAACCTAAATTTAGTCCACGATTGGCTTTCCGTCATGCGCAAAGGCCAAGACTTTGAGCATACACCTATGGGGTTTGTCACTACTGGCAAGCTGCTTGTTTCGGAACATCACTTCTTCCAGATTAGCAAGTCGGAACAATCTGATAAACAGCCTAAGGCTACAATTATGGTTGCCGCTCCATGCGACGATGAGAGCGATACAACCTCGGAGGATGATGATGACTGCGATGAGCTGGGTGGGAGCCACCACTTCATGTTTGACGACACTATCGAGGATGAAGAAGAGTACGTGGATGGGAATGCATTTTTTAATGCGAAGGAGTTTTTGAAAGGAAGCCATGCGAAAGAACAGGAGGATGACCAGGATGGGCATGCTGGGGAGTGATTCGGAGGTTGCCTCATCAATATGGTAAACTCTCTGCTCTAGGAGGTCGACTCGGAACGCACATTGTTCCCGAAAGGCATGTCGATTCGTATGCAATGACCATCGCGTCGATATCAACAGCTAAGGGATCTAAGTCAGGCGTATAATACGTTCTTTAGCGATAGAATAGGGGATTATATTAAATTCTTAAAAGTAGTATAAATATAGTGAAGCGAGGAAATATCGACCTATATAGATTAATTATAGAATACAGCTATATAATAGTAAGTTTAAAAATAAAAAGATCTAATATATTATAATATCTATATACGTATATTTAGTATTAATTTAAAAATACTACTAAAGAAAAGTATATAAAGAGATCTAGTATATAAAGTTATATTTAAGCTAAGTAAATAAATAGAGTTTTAATTAGAATTAAAGCCTAATATAAGTATATTAAATCCTAGTCTAATACCTACTTATTTTTTTATATTAAAAATAGATATAGGCTAGAATAGATCCCTAGGATATATTTAGATAGCCTTAGTAATTTCGATATAAAAAGTTCTTTTTATATTATTAGCTAGTCTCTATATATAAAGAGCTATACTAGTAGTAACTACTTTTAAAGAATAATAAGATACTTTATAGAAGATTTAAAAGCTAATTATAATATAGGTTAGTAGGGCCTTAGAATATTATATAAGGATGGATAATTTTAAGAAAAAGACTATATTTAGTAAAGTCCTAAAACCTTCGAGATTTTTCCTTTGTACGATCTTCGAGTTATTGTATAGTAGGGGAAATACTACTATCTTTAAGATCTTTTTAGCGTACTTAAGATAAAAGTTTTATTTATAAATTTATTTAATCAATATTTAGTAAAAATCTTATCATTTTTTCTAAAAGCTTCGCTCTTAGCTATAAAGATATACTAGATTATAATATAGGAGTTTACTAAGTTAATAACTTAGATAAGTTATAAAGAAGCTTACTCTCTTATTCTATATAATAGATAGTCGAGCCTTACTAATTAATAGTATAAATTTATTATTATATTATATTCAAGTATATTTAAAGTTTAGCTAGTTAAAAGAGTTTAATCGATTTTTTTTTAATTTAAAAGATATAGAGGAAGCTTTGATAATAAGAACTAGTAAAGCTACTATAAGTATAATTCTTATAAATAACGCCTTATATATTCTAGATTAGGTTATATCTAATTAGTATAAAGTAGAAGAGAAGATAATATACCCTAATAGCGACTTAAAGGGTTTAATTTTAATAATATAGAGAAGACCGAGGAAAGTATTAAACCTAGTAAAACTAAGCTTTATATAAAATTTAAAGGCTAGATACCTACGTCGCTATAATGGTTCTAAACTATTAATAAAGGCTATTTTCTTATTATTCTTTATTTTTTCTAGTTAGTAATATATACTTTTTAGTATAAATTAATAGGTTTTTATTAATTTAAGTATATAGCTATTCTAACGCCCCCTTTACCTTTATAAAATACCCTATTTTTACCTATAGAGGAATATACTATTATCCTAAGTAGGGAGGTAGACTACTAATCTTCGCCCTATAAAAGATATAGTATATCTATACTATATTCTCTTTTTTTATTTTATTTATAGTTATATTCTTTTAAAAGTATAATATTCTAAACTTAATATTAAGATAGTAGAGGTCTATAAGCCTCTATACTAGCTAGTAAACTAGTATTAGCTCTTCTTTACTTAGCTAGCTAAATAACTTATTAATCTTTTAGATTTCCTAATATATAGTAGGGTGATAAAAAAAAAGAGTAATTATAAAAGATATTATTTTTAAAAGGCTATAACTTTATTAATTTAAATGCTATAATAAAAAGAAAACTAGAATTTTTAAAAAAAAAACTAAAAGCTTAATTTTATAATTAGTAATCCTAATTAGTTAGTAGGTTTAAAGTATAGTAAACTACTAAATATAGAGTATAAAAAAAGTATAACTTTTATTAT
>Ga0247757_10000046_pt1 | contig 89145 bp, 101 predicted proteins | sample UWRJL126311R4_FD_180929 | JGI IMG/M metagenome (GOLD analysis project Ga0247757, IMG submission 180929) | Plant litter microbial communities from Arlington Agricultural Research Station in Wisconsin, United States - UWRJ-L126-311R-4 | ecosystem: Environmental > Terrestrial > Plant litter >...
TAGCGAGAAGGTGCTGTCAAGGACGCCTTCAACGGGGCTCGAGACGAGCCGGTCAGGCCGATGGTGCTCTGGGTTTCAGCTATCCACAAACTTGACGGTGGACTGACCTGACACTTCGGCTGGGCAAAGGAGGAAAAGAGGGGGGGAGGGGGGGTTGCGGGAGCGGAAGGGGAAGGGGGGCTCGTAGACGACAGGACCGGATAGGACAGGAGGGCGTCGCTTGTTGCCCATTCACGATGCACGTTGGTCGGGGTGGCTTGGCGAATCAGCGTCGCATTGGCGAACTGCCGAGCTTCCTCGACTATTACTGTGACAAACCGAATGGCCTCGACGTTATCTCAGCACATCCTCAAAGACCGGTCGGTCGACGACATCGCCGTACCTGGCGTCTGGGAAAGGCGCTGTGCCACGCGCTCGCAGCTGTACCGCCCCACACGTTGGTTCGCGCGCGCCGAAGGTGCCCTGACCTGACCCTGCTGGGCTGGACGACGACGACGACAAGGGAGCAGCCACTGTTGCTGTGGTAAGGGTGGGTACCGCCATACAGTAGCTTAAGAGTAGGCACTTGTGTAGGTAGATTCGCCTCATCCGTCGTCCGAAACATGTGTGCTGCAGCCTGCCCTATTATTAGTCCTGTCCACCGGTCCAGCTCTACCTATCCCGTCTACGCTGCATGCCCCTTGCCAGAACAGGGAGTCAGTAGAAGGCCCCCGCCGTTCCACTGGCGAGTTCTGGGCCCATGGCCATGTGTATCGCCGTACCCAGCCCTGAGACGAGCGTGTGTGTATGTGTATGCATGCTGTAGAGCAGGAGTAGGGAGGACAGAATACGAAGATAACCCCCGGGAGATCGACCAGGCCGTTGCTGTGGACAAGCGCTGAGTCAGCCGCCGCCCATGCCTGCAGGTAAGCAAGACGTGTTGCTGGAGAGCTAGCAAGGGATCGAGACGTGGGCAAGCAGCCAGCGGTAGCACGTGAGTATGAGTGGACCATACCACGATGATGAGAGGCAAGCGGCACAGAAACAACAACACCTGCCCATGAAACGCTAGGCGTATGCAAGTCGCAGAAGCAATCCTAGTGCGCACGACACAGATCTTGCGACCAACTGTCAATTCTCTCTGTGCGACCACAGCACACCCACCGCTCTGGTAGACGTGGCGGGCCGGCGGTCTTGACGCTCGGCACCTCTTGGTCTTTGTGTCTGGTCTTGGTTGGACACGGAGGGAGGCTTGAAAGCATCCGTCTGTGGCTGCATAGGCTTGTGCTCCGCTCCCCTTCTTCTGATGCCGAGAGAGAAATGACTCTCGACTGCACCCAACTCGACGCTCGTACTCGCCTGCACATGGTGCTTCACGACCGTGTTGATGGAGGGCTGCCAGCCCTGGGTACTGTTGGGCAGGCCTATATTGTTCGTACGCTATTTTGGTATAGTATAGCCATGGATCTGAGGGTTGCGCACTGACAAACGGCGCCGCACTGATGCTCAGGAACAGCCGCCCAATGCACTGGCGGCCTCCGAAGGATGTTTGCCACAACGTGGGAGCCATGTCTGGACGACGCACGGCTGCGAGCAGAGCCGTATTCGTCAGTTCGTCAGCCTTCTCCATTCGTGGAAAATTCTCCTTCTTTTACGCCTGACCGACCCTCGAAGAGACTGTGTTTCAAAGCCCCCCGTCAGCCGTCCTCTTGAGCTTCGCGCTGGGTGCACGCTGGAATTAGGAACACTCGACATTGTTGGCGCCCCCACACCATCCAATGGGACAAGGGCGCACTGGGTGGAAATTGGTCGCCTCCATACTTGCAGTGCGTTACTGTGTACAGCACGATCATCACATCGTCCTTTGGGAACTAGTGCCTTCCCGCAGCTCTCGACTCGTCAGCCACAATGGAATCGTGGTATCCATATGGGCCAGCCCCCCAATAGCAAGAGCCCACGGCCAAGAATGCGAACGTCCATCACTAACCCGCGAAGCTTGAGTCGCCGTCCACCACCGCTGCATCGGGCATGTACGTGTCGGCTAAGTTCGAATTCGATCTGGCGAATATATTGGCTTACACTGGGAGTCTACTGAACGCATGTTCTTGCGCAATGCTGAGCTTCCTTATGCACCGTGATCTGAGCGACAACCGGATATTTCAAGGCGCACCAGCCTTGGCTGCTCATTCGCCAGATGGCTGATATCCCGCAATCGAGGTCGGCGACGTTGTGACGCGTCAGAGACTGCAATGTGGAGAAGGCTCGTTCCATAGGCCAAAACGTGCAGTCATGGCCCATGATTTACTTCCTTGCTTTCGTCGATCGACATCTCTTTCCATGCTCGTAGGCCAGCTCCCAGTCACTTGGCGCGATGGAGCCTTCTTTTCCCAGGCTCCTTCGTATCCTATGAACAGTGAAAGCCATAGGAGAAGGGGTGGGGCGTTACACTTGGGCACAGCGGTTATCGCAAGTACGTGCAGTACTATCGTCTACCAGAGGCTGATCGCCCACATGGCACCTTTGTTGGTGACTTCGGAATGCCTTGCATTATCTGCTTGCAGGACGTGTGCGCGGCAAGAGAAAAGGAGCAAACCCTTGAACAGAACCCTCAGGTTGGTGAACAAGGAGATTGCGCCTACGAAGAAGGCGTAGAACCTGAAGCTGAACCCCACCCTTTCCAAGGCTAACGTGTACAACAAAGGGATCATGGTCCATGACGGTTGTGCACTTCCATGTTCATCACGGAAGCATCGCGCACCTACCTGGATGAACGAGGGGCTTGCTCCAAGCCACCACCGCTGTGAATGCACCAACTGGCTCCTATCGGCTGCTTTCGCGGAGAGATGCGATCATTCGCGGAGGGATGCGATCAAGTCGCCTGGAGTATGTGAGGCGGTCTTTTCCAGGCCAAAAGCCCGTTATGGTGGAGCCCATCTGACGTGGCACTTGGACCTGCGGATTTCAGACACACACGGCGGCCTCCGCACTAGCAGCTGGAGTAATGGAGTAGGACGGGCTTGAGTCGCAGTGGAAGCCCCCGGACCCTCAAACGGAAGTGATGTGCCCGGCGCTGCAGTGGTGTGGTGTCAGTGATAACGACTGGTCCACTCGTGCAGGTGCTGGCTCCGTTAGCCCCCCATCATTCACGCCAGCAACGGGCTTCGAGGGCGCCCACGTCGTTTGACGGATGGTCTAGAGCTAGCGGGCGAAGCGTGTTGACATGACAAGTTACTCAGGCATCCCCAATCCGACCCCCTAGGCTAGATTTTCCGACAGCAGTAACGTTGACAGGGTGCATCCCCCAACCGTGATTTCCTGCAACCTGTTCCTGCGTGTAGCTAGGCTCGTCACTGTTGGAAGGCTGCGCATGACCTCCGCTCACCAGAGACGAGCGGTGTGGGCAAAACCGATAAAAAGGCCGCTGGAGGCTTTGCCGATCACTGATTGGTAGTGCATGTGAGCGGCCATGGAAAGGCCCTTGGCCCGCTGGGTCATGGTCCAAGGAGAGAGGATGGGGTCGTCGTCGAGCTGGGGGAGAGGGGCATGTTGAGCAAAGCGGCTGACACATCATCATCATATTGGGGTGGACATGTAGGATTCTGATAGTGTTCGTAGTCATGTCAACTGATACATGTCGTCTGGTTTGGCTCAAAGATGTGCACCCGGCATTCTCCCACGATTGGGACTAGTGGAAACATTTGTCAAAGCACGCGGAAAGGCTGCAAAGGGTCCCGGGTTAGTGTGGCCAGTGCTGGCGGAGCTCCCCAGGTGACCATGGTGAGCTCAGGGGGGAGGGCAGATCCGGACACGATTCATTAGCCCCAAGCACAGCTGTCGTTCGCAATTCAACAGTTTGAATAGCGTGCACAACTGCCAAAATGATTAGTCGAGTGGAGTGAAAAAGTCAATAAAAAAGTCACCGATTCGGTGATGTCGGCGAGGTCGCTCACGCCTGCTTTTCCCAGAACGACTTTCGAAGCTTGGCGTGCGCCTGTTTCGGCACGGCAGAAGATCTACAAGGCGGTCAAAAGGGCAACGATGTGTTTCGGCACACAGGTTCCGAATTTTTCGGTCACGTCAAAGAAACGTCCACGATGGTGATGGACATGGCGTCCAGTGAAGGCTAGATTAGCGTGAGGATCTGGGCCCCGGTCAAGCTATGGTGGCGATCGTGCAGGTGCATACTTTGCAGAGCTTGGCAGGAAGCCTGAAACGTCGAGCTTGTCGTCAGAAGTGGGGCAGATCTTGTTGCTTTTGCGTCGTATGGGGGAGGGCGGAAAAAAAAGGGAGGCACCATCGGGTTCGCATTGGGTGTGGGGCGCGATCGATGATTTGCCTGGTTCGAGATCTAACGGCCAGGGTGCTGTATCTTGCGTAAACTTTGTCCCAACGCAACAGCACCACGCAGCAGCTGCACGCTAGCACGACGAGATGCCCAGTCGCTGCGCGGTGCGCTCTGCTGCTGCGTCGCCTTTTCGTCCGAGTTGGCAAGCCCATGGACGGAGGCGGTGGGCAGGCTGCGCAGCTCCCCACCACGAGCTCGGAACGGGCCACTGCGCGATCGTGCCCTGTCCGTTTCGGTTCAGTTTCCGCTGTCAGAGCATGGAGCCTGATGGTATCAGGGCGCGGAGCAACGGGCCAGCCAGCAGCAGCAGCAGCAGCAGCAGCAGCAGCAGCAGCAGCAGCGACGACGACGGGCCAGAGCACCGTAGTGTCTGCGGTGGGCAGGGTTGCAGGGTGTTGGGCAACTTGTCATGTAACGGGCCCAGCTACGAACAGCCATGGGGGTGGTTGTTACGGTGGACGAGGACGAGGAGGATTTTGGACGTGCCCTTGCATAGGGGGGGGGGGGGGGGGAAGATCAGTGTTTGCGTGCCGCGGGAATTTCAGTGGGCGGGTAGATGAGGAGGGGCCTGGCTGACGGCACCATTGGCTCGGTGCGATGCGGGATGCGCTCGGCAATCTTGAATCGGCCGTGATCGAGTCTGGGGTCCCCTGCTCCAGTTGCTCCAGCCCGCTTTTCTTTTTCGGTGCAGGCATCCGCAGCAGCGCCCGGACAATCGCTGTATGTAGGTGGTTGTGTACAACCTCGTGGCCGGGTGGAGTAACATGGGCGGCGTCGACGTCCGGAAACCTAATCGACGGAGCACCCATGCCGAAGGATCGAGGAGCCTGCGGCGTCTGCTACAGCGACGGAAAACATCTTGTCGACCGTCTGTTAATAGCTGCCGCTCCTCGTACCCAGGGCTGGCGGGAGGCGCGGAGGAGGCAAGGGGACGTCGAGAGGGAAGCGGAGCGGTTCGTGAGGGCGGGTGATGGATATTGACGTTGTGCCTAAAGTGGATCGAGGCTTTAACGTCGCCGACCTGCCATAGCTGCTTCTGGGAGCACGGCGCTCAGTAGGGCCGCCACAGCAACTGGGACACGTCCACGGCCGTTTTCGTTTCCTCTGGGTCGGGGCCCTGCTGGCTGCGCAGCAGCACTCTGTCGGGTCCAGAGGCGCACCAAGGGCGGCGTTAGGGCACGCGTGCATGGAGCGCTGGCCAAGACGCTGCGACACTTGCAAGGAAGACGGGATGGGGCGGGCGCCAATCTGTGCCTGAGGCGGCTTCTCCCGTGCAAATCTTCATGTGCAGAGAGGATGGACCGGGCGGCAGGATGCAAAGACGAGGGGCACAGATTGCGGGAAGCGGGATGCTGAAGGCGGTCATGGTGCTGTGTCACTAGCAAACACGGTCGGAGAGAACAGAGGAGGGGAGTGGACGTGGTACAGGGGCGAGCATCCATGGAGCATCTGGCACACAATTAGACATGGGCGGCACGGGGCTGAGGGACATTGTAGAAGGGCTGGCCCGGCCGTTGGTGAGCATGGATGGTGGTGATGGTGGTGGTGGTGGTGGTGGTGGGCTGCCGGTGTTTTGAGATGGCTGAGACGCGGGCGTGTGGGAGAAATGGGGCGGGCGCTGTGGGGGTGTGGGCGACGGCCAGGACCATTGGCGCGACGGCGGCAGCAGCAGCAGCAGCAGCAACGACAACAGCAACGAAAAGCAGCAGCACCAGCACCAGCACCAGCGCCGGCTGCTGAAGCGGAAGCGATGGCGGCAGTGGTGGGCAGTGACGTACGGGGAGATCGTTGCTGGCGAGAGGGCAGACGGCGTGATGCAACGTGTGGGTGGTGGTGGAGGTGGAGCCGGAGCTGGCGACGTCTGGCCGACAGCGGTGGCCGTGGTGGCAGTGGCAGTGGCAGTGGCCGTGGTGGTGCATGCGGATGTGCACTGGCGGTGGTAGTGGCAGTGGCCGTGGCAGCGGTGGTGTTGGGGGAGCGGGCGGCGGCGGGCGGCGCGGCGGGCGTGACGGTGCAAAATGACAGCAACTGGCACGGAGGCCGCAAGAGAGCGGGGCGGATCCAACGCTTTGCTTCCAGCGCGTCGGAACGCTTGTCCTCGCTGGGGCAGGTTAGACGAGCATGGCCGACTGCCCGTGGCGCTCGCTGCCAGCACGTCGGATCGCACACGCTCTCGGGGACCCCGGACGCGCTGGGTGCTGGGTGCTCTGCGTACTGCGTGCTGCGTTGATGCTGCTGTGTGTGGCTGCGTGCACAGCGACGTGCATATGCCCGACCCGGGCGCGCATTCAGCCTGAAGACGCGCTGGGTGCTGCAGTATGCAGCATGCTCCATCAAGCAGCTCCCACCGCGTGGGGGAAGGGGACGCTGCGGTACCCACGACGAGACAGAACCAGATGAGACGAGACGCGATGCTCTATTTTTGCGCTGCCAGACCCCCTTGCCCCGGCCCCGGCCTGGGCTGGTTGGCTCGCCCCCCGGGCAGCGGTCCTGTCCTGCCTGCTGCACATCAGGTACCTGTGGCAGAGTGGTGGCAGAGCAGAGCAGCCGTGATGGACACCATCTCTGGTGCGTCGCGGGCGCGTCTGCTGCCAGGCCGAGAAGCGTCGCCTCTTACCAGCCCGGGCGGTCGAGCCCAAGCCAAAACGGCCTGGCCCTGGGCGGCGCTGCCAAACGCGGCCGTCGTCGGCGCCCAAAGGGGCAGGCCGCCAGCGCGGAGCAGCGAGTAAGGGGGCCTGCCGGCGCTGCTCGAGGCAGGTATTTGTGTTTGCGTGTGTGCTAGACTGCAGTGGGCGGCGTCCTGGCTGCTGGCTGGCTCCGAGGACGCGGAAGCTCAGCACCCGCTCGCTTTCGCCTTGCGGCCCGGCTGATCGGTTTGGCTAGCCAAGTCATGTACACAGTACTCGCAGCCATGTAGCAGGTAGATGGGGGGAGCAACCACGAGAAGAGGGCGACGACGACGAGTCCATGCCACGTACAGGCACGGATGCTGCCAGACACCCGTGCCTGCCAACGGCCGTCGTCTGCCACACCCACCACGCCGGTCGGGTCTGCCGTGGGCCAAAGTCTGTTCGCTGCGTCCTGCACCCGCATCGTCGTGGTCGCAGTCGCAGTGGCCGTGGCAGTCGTCGTAGCCGTCCGTCGCAGTACCAATCGCCCTCGTCCTCGTCCACCCATCTGCCCCGTCCGGCCGATGCAGGCTGGCTGGCTGGCTGGCTGGCTGCCCGTACCTCCTATGGCACAGTCGCGGTAGCTTGCGCCAAGGCTGACCTCGCCGACCTCTCGTTCCTCCCTGTCCATGGCCTCGATGATCGCTATCTGGAGCTCGGTCCGCCGTCCAGCCTCAGCACCGTTGTTTGATCGCCGCCCAGACGCCCTGTCGAACTGCCCTTACCACTCCATCGAGCGACTGGTGACGCCGTCGCAACGTGCCCTGCGCCCAGGCACATGTTTGCCTACCTGCCCTGAAGAATGTGAAACCCTAACTCCATACGGGAGAAAAAAAGACGGTACGGTAGACACGGTACTGGCCTCAGGCGTGTGCCACGCACTGATGCCGCCCGTCTGGTCCGCCAGCAGTCCCGGCCGGGTATGCAACGCTCGAGTACGAGAGCGAGGGGGGGAAATGCAGAGACGCTCTCCCGCCGCCATGGAGCAGCGCGGCGACCACTCAATTGGCAATAAAGGCAGTAGGTGACGCGAAATGAGAGCGCTGGCCGGCGACCCTGGGTGGGCGGGCGGCTGTCGTTCACGGCGGCTGGCTGAGGCGCCTGGTGCGGGCGTGTTTGGTTTGGTGTGTGTGCAGACGACTTGGACGACCTAGACAGACGCAGGACGACGACATGACATGGGCCCTAGCCCGCTGAAGCTGGCACCATGGGTCGAGTGGGGGTCGACTTGACCTGACTTGAGCGACTGACCAAGACGGATGCCATGGGATGCCATGGGATGCAAGTGGATGGGATGGCTGCTGCTATGGCCGTATGGAGCCATGGCCTGCCGCGGCCCACCCGCCGGGGCTACCCCAGCGCACGCCCTGCCCTCTGCTCGCCAGGATGCGTGAGCGCCTTCGTCGATGCCCGTATGCCCGGGGGGGTGTCGTCCTGGGTGGTCCTAGACGCTCCTGAGCGGGTCCTGCTGCTGCGTGCAAGGGGTCCCATTGCACCTGAGCCGGAAAAGAAGCGATTGCGAGCGAGACTTTCTTTTCCCCGGCCCAGCGCGCGCCACAAAGCCATGCCACGATGCGTTGCAAGGAATCGCTCAGCATCCCGACGATCTGGCTCGCCGGACTGGGGACAGGCCAGGACGCCGTCGACAGCAGATACATTAGGTGCGGGCCATCGCGCTGCTGGTTCGGGTCGTCAAGCACACACACCCTTCTCAACACGGTCACCTCTTCTCCAGATCGCCCAGCGCTGAGCAGCCACCACAGCCGCCCTAGCTGCATTCTACAAATCAACCAGCCTCGCCCTCTATCCCCCCCATCTTGCCCCCTCTTCCTCCTCCTCTCCCCTCAAACACCGTCCCCTCCCCGCGCCGTTGCAGTATATACTCCCACCAACCCGCCACCTGTCCGCTGGTTCACTCAACCACACTTGGTCCGCACCCTACCGCACTCTACCGTACCACTCTTCGGCCCTCACTCTCCTCGTCCATTACTCGCCGCTAAGGTAGGCTTCTCTCCCGACCCGTTACCGCCCCTCTTCCCCCCCACCGTCGTCTGCTTTGCTGTCCCATCACTTCGGCCTCCCCATCGTCCCCCTCCCGCCGAGCCTTCACTGACCCATCCAGATCCAAAATGGTTGCTCACCGCCGCGGCCCTTGGTCGCAGCAGGAGGATCGCTATCTGATTGAGCTGGTGAACCGCAATGGACCCCACAACTGGGTCCGCATTTCACAGGACATCTCCACCAGGTCCCCCAAGCAGTGCCGGGAAAGGTACCACCAGAACCTGAAGCCGTCGCTCAACCACGAGCCCATCTCTCCTGAGGAGGGCGAGGCCATCGAGAAGTTGGTCGCCGAGATGGGCAAGAGGTGGGCCGAGATCGCACGCAGACTCAAAGGCCGCAGCGACAACGCCGTCAAGAACTGGTGGAACGGCGGCCAAAACCGAAGAAAGCGCCACCCAGAGCGTGACCAGCGTCCCCACCAACAGGTTCCTCAGCTGCAGGCCGCCTACCACTACCCTTCCTCTGTGCACCCAGGACCGCATCATGAGGAACCCGCCCACAAGCCCATCCACCTCTCCTCCTTCGCTTCTCCGCGACGGCCTTCGCACAACCCATCACTGCACTCCCCTCACGCGCTCAAGCTGCCTCAGCCTCAGTCCTTCGAGCCGTATTCTGGTCCACGCCCAGCCCCCTTGGAGCTCCAACCGTTCTCCTCGTACGCCGCAGCGCGGGGACGGGGCATCGAGACGCCCATGCCATCGCCCTCTGGCTATTCCGTCGTCTCCGCTGATGGTGCGCCTTCACTCATCACCGATACCGGCTCAGAGTCACGCTCACCACGAGGTGCAGCCTCGCCCCTCGAACTGGCGCTTGCACCTTTGGTGGGCACCAGGGACGAGCGGAGGAACTCGTACACTCGTTATCTACCTCAGACTGGATTCGCACCCGAGGACGACGAGCACAATGCCTACGACTACCGACGACGTTCTTCGATCCAGCTCCCACCCCTCAAGGCTGACCCGCAGTCCGCTCTGAGGGAACCGAACTTCAAGCACGAGTTCCGCCCCGAAATGCCACAGCTTCTTACGCAGCCTGCACACCATCTCCTACACCAATCTTATCCATTCTCGGCACCATTGCCTGAGCAAAAATCACTTCCCCCCTTCTCCACGCTTGCGGAGCCTGGCCGGGTTCCGCTACCTTCTTCTGCGACAGCGAGCCCTTCCTCCAGGCAGCTTCCGTCGCCCTTTGTGCGCCCGGCCCATCCCACTGAAACACGGAGCGCACCCGTTTCGCCCAAGGACAAGACCCAAGACGAGCGAATGAGCCTGAAAAATCTTCTGTAAATGTCTCGACACCTTGATCGCCTCTTCACCACTTCATGTTGATATGTATCCTTTTAAGCATCTTGTTAATGACTTATTTTTCACATCACTCGCTCTCAAAAGGGCTTTGGAAACCAAAAAAGGGCAAAGCATCCTTGGAGCTCCAGTCTTGGTACAGTACGAGATACCCATTCACCACACGGAAAAGGTTCATCGGGCGAAGGATCTGTAATTTCCTTGTTCACTGTTACATACCATCGCTCTCCATCTTGTAGCTGTTTAGCGGAAGCCATGGTAAACCTAATATCAGGCGTTCTTCTTCTGAGGCATGGGGTGCATCTGCATGCCGGGGAGTCATGTTTTTGGGCCGCCCACCAGGCCACTTGCCATGGGCTTTTGTTTTGTCGTTGTCGTTGTTGTTATTGTTGTTGGCATCAGCGGTGGTTGTCACATCATTTCTACCAGAGAATATCAATACCCCAGTGCAGTTTCGCCTGCACGCTTCGTTTGCAAAACATGGCTCGCTTCACCTTCTGACCGTGACATGGCCAGGCATCCCTTCACCTGCCTTCCTTTTGATTCAAACCGTCACCCACTACTAGTTTCCCTTATCCGCCATGGTTCAGAGACAGCCAGCAATGTTTCCGGGCTTGTCCCACGGCACGTTGGCCCACCAGGCGCGGAGCTGGGATCCTATCCGATGCACACTCTACCCAGAAGCAGCCGTGGCCATTCACATGGTTCATATCGTATTCACACACGGTGGTGCCTTTCCACAGACTCGTAGGGCAAGCCCGTAAGCCATGGGATTGCGTGCCTGTGGGGTGTGGCTCAGGGGGGGAGGGGAGGGGGGAAAAGGGAATGGAGCTGTGGCCCTGTGTGGCTGCCAAGGGGCGCTCGAATCGTGGTCACGCATCCGGGTGGCGCCCAGGTGGGCGGCTGTGTCTAGCTGAGGTGGGGGAAGCAAAGCTGAACTATTGAGGCAGGCACGCCAAAGCCCTGTGCGAGAGAGAGAGGGCGTGTGAGGTGGGGGAAGCAAAGCTGAACTATTGAGGCAGGCACGCCAAAGCCCTGTGCGAGAGAGAGAGGGCGTGTGGGTGTGGGTGGGTGTGTGTGTGTGTGTGTCTCCAAGGCAGCGTGGAGTACGGTCGGAGTCGGGCCATTGCCAAAAAAAACCACAGGCTGTCGGAGAAGGCCGCGAAGCCGATGCGGGATCTCTCGCCAAACCTCGCAGAAACGTGGCAAGCTCGGTCCGTGCGGCCACCGTTGGCAGCAGTATGGCATGCTTCACTTCCTCCCCCATTCGGAGGAGGCTCGGTGCGGTAGGAGTGTAAATGTGAGACCGCTAGCTGGAAGATACTGTGTTGGGCATAGAGGCGGTCGATTTGGGCCTGTTGAGGTATGTGCGCGCAAATCCTGTTCGTGAGGCCGAACGGGCCCTGGATGGCATTTGCGACCAAACGACGGTTTCACGCACACACGGCCACGGTGGGTCTTGGGCCTGGTGGACGCTGAAGAGGGCTGGCGACTCAACTGACTGCCTAGACGAGCCTAGCAGGACGGAGGCAAGGGGGGGAATGGGTCAAGTGTACGCCAACAAGGCACGTGCCGACCGGCCAGAGACTCGGCCAGGTGCATGAAAAGGATCTGGACGTCCCCAGCTGCTGGGACGGCCGTTGAGAAGTGTCGCGCTCGCGGCGTAAGACGCGGGACGGGTAGCTGTCGCGAAAAATAGGTCATGACAAGTACCGGCATCGACACTCTACTGCTCCTTTGTCGGATCGTGCACTGGGTACTGCTCCTTGAGCTGACTACAGCAGGTACACGGTAGCTTGCTGGCCGTCCTCGTCCCCTTAGATGTCGTCGGTGCGCGTGAACCGCGCGACTCGAGGCGCCCAAAAGATGACGGACAGCAGCTGGGGAACATGACGATGCAGCTGTCACGCTTGTGCACCTCCACCGTAGCCTGGCTCTAATTGCTACTACACAGTAGACACAGCAACTGGAACTCTCCTGATGCACATGGCCCCGTAGCTTCCACGTGCTTCGACGCCGTGCGGCTGGGACTGTGCACCCTAAGCAACCAAGCACGGATGGAGAAAGGCCCAGCGACCGTTGAACTCAGTCCCTCGCCGTGGGAATACGACCCATGGCGTCGTCTCCCAGCCGCCGCTCGTTTTCGCATAGCAGGGCCGGGGTGCTGTCAATCTGTGACAACACAATTGACGAACACAGAAGCCCCCTCGGGCTCGGCCAGCAGCCCACCTGCCCACCGCAGAATGTCTGCCTCGACCTTGAGGCCCCAGAAAACTTTGTTCTGAATCGCAGTCATCGGTGTAAGGGTCCATGCAGCGGCCCATCAGTGGCCCTGCGGCGTAGTTTGATCCCGTCTGGCGCTGGCGCTGTTGAAACGCCAATACGGGGTCACGTGCCCCTGCCAACCATAATCCGTCCCAAGTCTCGGACCCGAACGGCTGACGATCTATTCGCCCTACGCAACCAACCTGGCTTTCGCGCGCAATTGCCCCCCGCCCCCCTACATGATCACTCGCGTTCGGGTTCTTGGGATGCTCGTATCTTGGCCGCCGCATCGCCCTTGTCAAGTCATTAGTATTGTTATTGTTGGCGGCGGCGGTGGTGGTGGCAGTAACGACGTCCGGCGGCGGCATGGCGGATACGCTGTATAACCCCGACCAGCTTGCATTGAACACGCTGAGGGAGCCGTGGGGCGAGGCATTCAGGGTACGTCACATGTGTCACGCCTCTGCAGGGCAGTGAAGCAAGTAGGCCGAGATCAGCCCTTGAATCCACTTTCAATGCCCAGCTCCGTCTCTGCTTCCAAAAACAGAAGTGCCCTCTGACCATCCAAACAGGCTCAACGGGACGTGGGACTTTTGATCCCCATCAATTACGATCTGGTTGCAGCCGTCTCGCTCAAGGCGGCGTGCTTCAGTACGAACCAGTATGCAGATGTCTCTTTCCAAAAGTGCTTCTCCAACCTGCTCGCAATCGGACTGCGGCGGTTCGTTATAGATGTCTATTGGGATAATCAGCGTTCCATATGGAGCCTTTGTCCGGCAGAGATACCCCCTCCCAGTGCTGTTCCATCGCCAACCATTTCGGCGTCTTCAGTGACCTCTACTTCATCGGCTTCGTCCTCCGTGTCATCACCATTGAACTCGTCCACCACGGATTCGTCTTTCTCTTCCCCTTCGCCTTCCTCATCGACCTTACCCCCAACCCAAGATGATCAAAGTGGTGGCACTGGTGGTCTTTACCATCTGGGAGCCTACAACTGTTCATCAACAATGATATTTGGGTACCTCACGGGCATTCTTGCAGACTTCCTTCAAGAGACGTCAACAACCACTGACGCGTCCTTCACTTACCTTCTTCTCAATGTACAGGCTGCTTCATCGTGGGCCGCACCAAATGACCCTGCACAGCAACCACCCACTGACCGACTCCCGCCCTCTGTAGGCGTAACTCTCAGTGATTTGTTAAAGGGAAACCTATCAGATGCCCTCTATACGCCTTCAAAACTGGCTGATCAACGGGCGAATTTGAACGACAGCTGGTATGACGTGGCTGACGACACTTTGCCTGCAGCAGGATACTACCGCGTGGAACAAGGCAGTGAAGGAGACATAAGTACATCTGACGGGTGGCCAAACGAAGCCTACGTACAGTTCTCCCAGTACTTTCGCCTGATAGCCGCCATCGGAACGGTTGCACCTCAGATGAGCGTCTACAACTTCTCAGACGAGACTATTTTCGAGTCGGGCACAATCCGCTTCCAAAACGTGTCGTTCTCTCCGTCAGGTGCCATTTCTTCAGGCTGTCTCTTCGACGAATCCTTGACAACGATAACACCTACAACCAACTCCTCCTTGGCCCTTGCCGCCGTCCCTTCCAGCGTGCAAGTTCCTACGAACCCTGATCTCTCCACAATCATCATTCCCGCCGCCTCAAACCTTACAGCTTGCGGCCTTAGCCCCTTCCTCAACCACACCCTGGCCAACACAACAGCTGACGAGAATCCACTCCCGTATGCGGCCTTCACACACTCATATTTGTGGTCGTGGGCACCTGGCGAGCCGCTGAACGCCACCGACCCTTCGTCTTCCACGTCCACGAGCAACCGCTGCACAGCTATATATAGTTCCGGCCCCTACTCGGGACGCTGGCACGTTGCCGACTGCGCATCCCAGCTGCGAGTAGCGTGCCAGAACCCGTCGGAGCCTTACTCATGGGCCGTCTCGGACGAGGCAGCGACGTACGGCGATGCCCCCAACGTCTGCAAATCGCCCAGGAGCTTCAGCGTCCCGCACACCGCGCTCGAAAACACGCACCTGCACGCCGCCATCGCCGCTGCCTCTCTCCCCGCCGCCGATTCCGTCTTCATCGATCTTAACAGCTTGGATGTTCCGGATTGCTGGGTCGCGCAGCTGAACGCTTCGTGCCCCTATCAGTCGCCGGGCGACACGAATGAAACACGGATTGTAGTCGTGCCCACCGTCGCGGCCGTGTTGATATTCGTCTGCGCGGCGCTGACCTTCTTCGTGAAATGTGCGGCGACCAGGAGGGACGAGAGGCGTGGGAGGAGGAGGAGGGTAGTGGAAGGATGGGAGTACGAGGGCGTGCCCAGTTGATGGGCCAGCTTGAGCACTTTCCGGGGTATCCATCAGAACACTTCGAGGCTTAATAAGAATGTTGATAGGGGTAGCATAGCTCGACTGTACTATAGTGGTGGTTGTACGAATATCGGATAAGCTTAGAACGAGAAGCGAAAGAGCCCAAAGGGGGCATGATTAGCCATGAGCCCTGGCGATTCGGGCGAGGGCATTTAAGATGATGACCATGGCTCGCCGCTAACCAAATGGTGGGCGCGCAAGTTTGATATAATATGCAAGGCGAAGAGGTATCCTATTATACTTCACACTGATAAGAATAAGACGAAGAAGACGAAGACACGAATGGCTGTCTCGTGCGCCAAATCTATGCCCAAGTTGTCACAAATATGCTATGGTTTTATAACATGGGTCTTTCCAAGTCTCCTTTCCATCCCCCAAGGCTCCCATCAGATCTTATACACGACACCGTCGCTGAACATGATCTTGTTCCTCTCGCTGAGCGCTTCGAGCGCCTTCTCCGCCTCGTCTCCATCGAACGGCTGCCTGCCTGCCCCGGAACCCAGTCTCGCGTTGACAGCCGCAACGAGAGGCTCCATATCCGCGGCATCGTTTGCGAAAAGAGGGCCATCGATGAGTTGGCCAAGTGCTGTCTGGAAGAGATGCAGACGCTGGGGCGTGATGCCTTGCGATTCCTGCGTGTCCGTGTCCGTTTGTGTGAGAGGTAATTGCGACGCCGGGCGGGAAGATGCTGCGCTGAACTGTGATGATGCGCCTGTGCCAGCGCGGCTGGAGGCGGTCTTCCCGCTACGCTGCGTAGTACGCTGCGTCTTGGGCGTCACAGAGTAGAGATCGTCCGTTCCCTCATCGGCTTCTCCGTCTTGATCATTGTTGGAAGGCGGTTGAGTGGTACCGGTTCGTTGACTCCTTGTGCTCGGACCACCCGTTCTTCGCAGCGGCGTTGTCTGCCTTTCATCGCCATCTTCGTCGTCATCCGATGAGTCTTCATCAGTGGACATGGCATCAGGATCACGGGTAACGCGTCGCCGCTTCCTTCGCTCGGTTTCCACCACTTCTTTGAAGAGCGCAAAGCGAAGGATTTGTTCGGCTATGTCAGCATCTCTCTGCTCGACACGTTTGGAGAGACGCGCTTTCGCATGTGCGGTAGAGAGACGGATGAGGGTTTCGAGGGTACGAGCTGTAATGGGCGAAGTGCGACGCGTACCGGCATCGAGTTCGTCGTTACGAAGTGCAGAGTATGTTGCTACAATATGATCCGCAGCCCCTTTTGTGAGAATGGGCTTCTCGCGCTTGGCGTAGGCAATGTACTTCTTGATGAAAGGTATAGAGAGGACTTCCGTTCTTCTAGACGTACCCCGACCAACCGTCACGGTGACACCGGCATGCAGCATCGGGTTGAACTTTTCGTAGACCTCAGATGGCTTGTTTGACTCAATGTCGACGTCCAAGCCTACACCCAAAAGCTGGGCACCATCTTCGCGGACTGGTGCTCCTTCCTCAGCGCCTGGGTGGCGGTAACGATGCATGCGCAAGACATGCTCCGAAATTTGGCGATCCCGTGCGTCTTCGATGTCATCGGTAACGACGAAGAGCAAATCGAAACGCGAGAGGAGAGAATCAGGCAGTGCAATATTCCGGTGTGGATCTTTGTGAATGTCGTACTGCCCAAAGATAGGATTGGCAGCCGCAATGACGCTGCAGCGTGCGTTGAGTGACGTATGAATACCGGCTTTGGCAATGGTAACGGTCTGCTGCTCCATGACTTCATGTATGGCTACTCGATCAACATCCGACATTTTGTCAAATTCATCGATACAGACTACTCCACGATCTGCAAGAACCATGGCACCAGCTTCCAGACGCCGTTCGCCTGTTTCCTTGTCCGACGTTACCGCGGCTGTCAAACCAACTCCAGAAGAGCCGCGGCCAGTAGTGGCGATGGCAAGGGGTGCTGTGTTCAACACGAACCGAAGCAACTGTGACTTAGCCGTAGATGGGTCACCGACCATGAGAATATTGATGTCTCCTCTCAAATGGGTGCCGTTCTCTAGGTTTTTCTCCTGGCCACCCAGGAGCATAAGTAAGATAGCCTTCTTAATGTAGTCATGACCATAAATGGAGGGCGCTAGCGACTGTGACAAGAGCTCAAAAACCCTTTTACTTTTTGCGATCTTATTGATGTTGCGTATGTCAGTGTCCGTGGGAAGAACTTGGGCAATACCGCCTCCAGCCTTTGAAGATAGCAAAATAATGTTGTTGGCGAGGATCAAGGTACGGAATGTCGAGCTACCCGACGACGCGTTACGGTTGCCAAGCGAGCGATAAATGCCTACAAGCTGAATCCGATCTCCTGGTTTCACTCGATCGACAAGGTCATCGTCCAAGACCACGTCGACCGAACGAGGTAGCTGACCTGCTGGTGCACGTTCAGGCATCTCCTGGATGGAAATGGTTTGGTGGTCTCTGTAAACACAGTATCCGTATTCCGTTATCAGCTATATCCCGTCAGCCCTACATCATTCATAAGAGATGACCAGCATACCGGGTTGCCTTCGTCATCCTCAGTAGGATATACGCTCGTACTTGCTGCGCCCATCGTCATGGTCTGGTCTATATAGGGCCTGTAATGGAACTTCTGTTTGTTCTCGTTGTAATGTACGCTTTTGATGACCTTGGGCCGTACTAATGAAGTTTTGGTCACAATACCCTCCAAAGATACCATGTGATTCAGCTGCTGAGAGCTAAGGGTACGTGGTGAGCACGAAAACTCGCCGAAGCTCCCAATGTAGGCACAGTAGTATTTTGTGTCTTCCGAAGATTCATACCTCGGGCGATCCGAGAACGTTTCAACGACTTTCTTGAGGGCGTCATCAAAGGCTTCCACGAAAGCGAAAGGTTCATTGAGTAGACCATTCGCTAGCTCACGGTTATGTGATCGTATTTCATCGAGACTGACTGTGAGTCTCCGCTGGCCGCGGTTAAGCATGTTAAGGACTTCTGCGCGATAGCTGCGTGCTCGATCATCCTCTGCAAGATGATCAGTATAGTGCTTTGCAGGGCAAACCAAGGCGACTCACGGGGATCTAGAAATTCTTCGGCAAGCCTCCTGCGTCTCTCCTTGTCCTCGTCCCTGAGTGGTGCGGCCATTGTGGGAGATGCTGCTTTAGCAAGTGTAAGGTTGCAAAGACGACTACTTCGATAGTGACTATCAATAACGGAAACGAAACACTTTTTAGTTGTGCGGCTCTCTGAAGGGCTGGTATGCGTCGCTGTACAGGCGCTTCTGTTGCGAGGGGTAACTTTGCGACGCGGACGCGTCTGATCGCGAAAATGCTTGGCACCAGGACGCGCCTCTAACTTTCAATTACACGCCCTTTTACGGACTAGTCTGGCTTGGACGCAGGTTATGCAAATGTCAGTTTGGATTCACGCCAACGTGACATCATGTTGTCATACAACGAAAGCGCAATCGTAGCTCTGATCATTTGCAAGTAATATCCTACTTTATTCGTAACGAATTATCCCCTTGTCCAAGCTCTCGGCAAGAGACTCGGAGAGAGTCCATCCGCCACAAGCAACAACCAGTACGTAGAGTATATGGTAGGCCCCTTTTTTAGGATATTTGCAAGTATGAAGCTTTCTTATATGCCTAGTGCATATCTAGAGCCGCTTGTATAGTATCTGAGCAGGCAACGAAATCCTTATCAATAGTAAGTGGCATAATACTACACCTACATTGTCTTTGGCCTTACTTGCAATACGCGCATGTTGCTTAAGTATTCTCGATGTCCATGCTTCACATCTGTAATCACCTTACATTTAGCTTCTTTGCACCGTTCATTAAATGCCACGGCAACCCAAACACACGTATTCTCTCCGCGAAGGCTACATTTTGGGTTTTTTCGGGAAAAGAGTTCCACCGTGCTGACAAATTTCGTTCGTGCACACTCCCCGCCCCAAGAAGGATTTTAGACCGGAATCGGGGTCGAACACATTTTTTATGTCCGTACCCTCTCGCTTGACTGGCGCTGTATTTCTTTGTAAAAACAAATAATGATATCCTTTACTATGCGACTAAGGGGTGTAACATTCCAAGTTAGGCCACCCTTGCCGAGAAGCCACTGCGACACTTATATGCAGATTTCGATGGTATGTGGTAGGTACTATATTGTGGATCATCTATGCTATATAAAACTTCAAGGCTGAAACTAGGCGCGCCTTGGCCGTAGCCAGGATCAGCGCGCTGTGGGGCTAGAAATCACCCAAAATACTTAGACTTGGTGCCCCCAGTCCCCTCTCTTCTTTCTATGTGTTCAACTTTCTTTGCCTCGCGTCGTTATGGCGAACGATGTATATAATGGGTTCTGGATCGATTTTGGTAAGTCTTCTGGTACAGACCTTGTGCTTTAGGGTCGACCCTAACGTACACGCAGAGTCCGGCAGGGTTCGAGGCGCGACCCTTACGTTAAAACAGCAGCAGGGCCTTATTCTCGTTTCATTCCTTACACTCTACGTTCAATTCGCCGGTGCCTGTTTTTGGCGTGTTGTATGCTTCGTCTTGCATCAAGGTCGCTCGACTACATCCCCACGCGATGGGCTCTTCCACCAGCAACAAACAATCCTTCGCAATTCAATTACAGCGCCGAATGCGCTATGGAGTCTGAGTCGCTCCATGTGGGCATGGAAAGGCAATGCCCAGTCGCCCTTTGGTCGCACTGTCATTTTGATCCTTATAACCTGTTTGCACATTGCTTTCTTTGGTGTCGCTGGTCTCTTCTCTTCTCAGATTGCATCGACAGGTGCAGGACAGGCACTTATCAGAGCCGGGTCATGTGGGTATCCCAAGGATATACCAAACCTACGTCAAAGAGAAGAAGTGTCTCCCGCCCAGGAGGAATTAACAACATTCAATTCGGTAGTTCTACTTGGTCGGCTGACATTGACCAAGTCCGTCGCATATGTACGCTCGTGCTATAACGACGACAATGACGGTGGATCGGCAGACTGCAATGTCTTCGTGCACAGGTTTCTGGATGGCAGGAACTCGGTATCAAGCACCAACGCGACATGCCCCTTTGGTGGCAATTCATGTGTGACAACCACTGCTACTAGATACGACTCCGGGTATTTGTCATCGGGAAGAGACCTTGGGATGAATTTTCCGGAGAGCGAGGATGTGACAATACGGCGCGTCACAAGCTGTGCCCCCATTGCAGCGGAGAAGTACGCCACCGACTGGAAAGACAATCTTCCTGAAGCTTATGGCGGCAAAACGAACACAAGTGTAAAGTTCTATGAATTCGGCAAGCAGCTGATACTAGGATGCGAAGCAACGTCAAAGCAGGCAAGGACAGAAAATACCACCTTTTGCGTCAGCCAATACCAGAAGGATTATTGGACGGATGCATACACTATGATGTAAGTGCTCCGTTCCACACTTCATCGAGACTTTCCCGAACTGACTGATTCTGTAGTGCAAGTACCGCATACGCTGGGAACGTGAATGCTAGTGATTTTACACCCATTCCAGACTTCTACCGCGATGATGCCGACGTCACTCTGGTGTCCATCTTCAATCAGGCTCGCTACACAGGCCCAGTTACAGATCCATTATTCAACGCAACCATCAGTCACCAGAGGGAGGGCTCTACTGTGGAATACTTCACGGCCACAAACGACCTTTCCGTTTTAGGGTGCACAGAACAGTATCAGTTCTGCAATGCTGCGACTGAAAAATGTACAGACTTAACGGGCCTTTACCGTGCGCAAGATGCAGTATACAGGGGCGATCTCTCACTGTCTGCCCAGCAAACAGCAACATTCAGGGTGCTTTGGAAAGCGGCGTGGAGCATGGCGTTGCAATGGGCAACAACGATTCTTGACGACACCATGCTTTTGGCGCAGGATTATGTCTTTACGTCAAGGAGTCGATCGAGCACGGCGCTCCTTTCAACACAATGGGAAAGAGAAGCGCACCACCTCCACAACCTATCGCTTGCAGTGCTACAACGCCGTGTGAACGAATTTGCGTCTCCAGAGTCTTTTGAGATTCAGCCGGGAACTGAATCACTGGACCAAATAGTCCCCCCAAATCCTGATGATATTCATACAAAACGCATCTGCGAGCAGCAAAAGATCCACAGCAGTGCGCATATAAGCGTCTCGGTGCTCGGCATGGCCGTTATTCTCATTATCGGGAGTGTCCTTATCCTCCTCGACTGGACGCTTATCCAACAGATCTTCTGGTTCCGTAGCGTCACGCATCATAGACAGGCGAAGAAGGCAGATTGGCTGGCGACAGGGACGCTGCAGCTACTGCGGCAGGCGCTGGAAGCCAGACGCGTGGGGCCATGGTACGAGGGTGACGGGCTATTCCCGGTTCTGGCAAAGAAGCGCACATTCACGGGTTTAGGCACGAATGTGGAAGGGGAGGCGGTGTATCCTTTGGCTGACATGAAGGGTGATACGGCATACAAGGGTGGAAAATATGAGGTATTGTCAAGCGAAGCAGGGCAGGAAGGATATAGCAACAGTCAGAAAGGCAGCAGTGGATAATTTTGGAGGAATTGTATTAAAATCTTTTGATACCCTTTTCATAGGGACCTTGCATAATAAGATCAAGTCATATTCTAAGTGATTCAATCACGAAACAAGCTTATCGTTTGCCGAATCCGCCCAAAATCTTGTTCGCTGCACTACTGGTTTTCCGCACATCCCGGTAGGTCAAGCTTATTCTGGTCGCTCGTTCATTTCTTCCTCCAGCCTCTTCGAAGGTCTGGGGGTTTGCAAGAAGATTCCAATTCGCTACCGTTTCTGCGTTCAGATTCTCGTCAGTCTCGATGGGCGCGATACCATGCAAAAGATCACTGTATGCTGCACCGGTTGTTACCAAAAGTGATCTAGGCTCTTGGAGTATTCGTGCTGGGACTTTGAATTCTGAAGCTGGTGCTGATATTTGGGGTGCGGCTTTGCTAGTGTCCTCTTCGGGCCAGGATTTCTTCGTAATGTCTAGGCATATTGACGCGCCGAGGCTCACAGTTGCGACGATCGGCGCATAAGCAGCTCCATCCTCATGTGGCATTATGCCATCCCCCCTTTTATATTCGTTGACAAGTACATGATTGGGCCCCTTGTGGGGCGTTTCGTTGAAGATGTCCAGGGGCTTGAACTTGTCTATAATTGGCTTCTCCAGGTAGTGTGGCAGCGGCGCCGCAAGTAAAGTATTATTCTTGGTAAGAGTAGATGGATGAGCCTGGAGCCGCCTGTGGGAAAGAGTCACCCAGCGCTGGGCAGGTATCTATTCACAATTAGCGTTACCCGATGTCACGAGCCGTGTACCTCTTGACCAACAGTGCTGAGGGATCGTGAGCAGAAGAATGAACATCTCCATTTATCTAGTAAGGAGGTGGTGGTGTTTACTTTTTGTAATATGGAGTTTTCTTCCTCAAGAGTGAGGAAGTCAGAAATATAATAGAACCCTGGTAATGAAGGTATCTGAAAAGGTTCTAATGAGTCGCTTCTAGCTAGAAGTGAGGAATTCTCCATTCTCAAAGCTCATAGCGTGAGTACATAGAATAGTTCACGTGGTGATCTGAGATCATCGTTTGTTCATGTATAGGCCTAGGTCTTGCATTCGCAGATGAGATGATTAGTCAGCGGGCATCAGACCTGTTTCACGTGCTGCTGATTTACCTCAAAGGCAAATTTAGCAATCATGGTCAATAAACAATACGTAGTTTTGAAGTGAGGTTACAAAAACTGAGGTTTTTATTCCATGTTCCAATAGGAGGTCCGTTGGTCGAGTGTAAAAATCGTACATGATTGATCTATCAAACGAGCAAGCAGAAACTTATGTAACCCAAAATCTAAGCCGCACTCACAACTGGAATCCAACCATATCAACACCCAGTGCTAATCAAAAGCCCTATAGTGATAGAAATATGACAACGGTCGCGAAGGGGTGTCTCAAGGACTAGATAAATAAAGGCTATGAACGGTCACAACTGTATCAGAAAATCCTGGCAAGATAAAGGTCGTTAGGGTATCCAGACCATGACCTTAGGTAGAAAATGCAATGAGTGCGTCTAGGCAAGATGCAAAATGATGGGGGGAAAAAGTCCAAGAAGTGACACCAAAAGTGCAAGAAATCCAAAGAACAGGCGAGGTGTGCGCTCACATAACGACGCAACCACCGGGGCCGCTTCGGGCTCGACGACGGCGTCCAATACCGCCTGTGCCTACGCCTGCCCCGCCCTCTTCTTCGTCTGCATGCATGAGTTGTGCCTCACGTGCTCGCCTGCGTCGACGTCGGGCTCCCGCTCCACCCATACCAGCCTCTTCATTCAGCATCATCCAGTCAGCCCACTTACGCTCCAGGCGCGCTGCTGCGGCGAAATCTCCTCTTAACACCCGCTTGGTATGCTCATCGACCGTAGGTTGCCAGTTATAGAAGCATTTGAGGCCGATGATCTCACGGGGGTATGCTGCGATGGGCGATTTCGCCGAAGGCCGTAAAATTTCTGCGTTTCTAGACAAAACTTCGCGAACTCCAGTCCAAGTCACATTTGCGCAATCATAAGCCACGATCCGGAGACCGACGCTTGGGCGTTCTGAGCTTGCTAGAGCGCGCGCATGGCGGTTGCGACTGCGGATGCACGACGCTGCTTCCGTAAGAACGAGATCAGAAATCCTAGTATTGTCCATGTCCAAAGAAGAGAGGTTAGAGCAAGCCTTAAGAACCGGGAGCATCCCAGTGTCGCCCAAGTTCTCACAGTAGGAGATACTAAGGTGAGACATGTGAGGTGCGCAGGGTGAGAGTGCTAACGTTTTCAACGCATCGTTCGTAAGACCATCGAGTTCCTCTAGATCTAGGTGAGTGAGAACGGGCAAGGTTGGGAGCACCGTAGTTAGTGTGTCATCGGTCAAGCTCTGGCATTTTGAGAGCTGAAGGCCTTCTAAGAAAGGCATATTGCCCGCCAACGTCTTCACGCCGGCATCTGTAATTCCACGACACCGCGTGAGATCCAGGTGCTTCAGTCGACGTGGAGTGACGATAGGTCGGTCGGTAAGAACGTCAATCTCACTGTCAACACCCTCAATGAGTGCCGCGAGAGAGTCATCATTAAGACTGTCGCAGTGATTGAGAACAAGCCTTTCTAAGGTATTCCTCTTGAACAGTTCGAACATGAAATCGACGTCATCCCAACCCCGTACTTCCCCAGCCCGCAGGTCCTTTAGTTTAGGGCAGCCTTCAACCACTTTACGTAAGCCTCTAGTATCGATGTTGTTGCACCAGGATACATTGAGATGCTCCACTCGGGGACAGTGGGTGGCGAGGATCTTCATGGCTGCATTCGTCGCGCCAGCTAGCGTAGACAGATTGACATGAACCAAAGATTTGTTTTGCAGCAAGAAGTAGTGGATCGATGTCCGGTCGATGCGGCATCCTTCCAGGGAGAAGTTCTCCAGATTTCGGCAGGCATCGACAAGGCCTTTCTTGGACCACAGCTCTCTTAGTTGCACGCAACCTCGCAAGTTGAGATCACGCACGAACGGGCCGGCTGAGGTAATGATATTGACCAAAGCATCGGCAGTGATGTCTCGATAGAATCCGGAGGTGTCAAGATCTTTCCACAGCTGGCCGTCAAAGCACATGGCGTGCCACGATTTGGACACAGCCGAGCATCGCACAATCTCCTTTGGTTGAAGATATCGCAAGATTTGCATACGAATTTCCATGGGCATGTCGGCCCAGAAATTAAAATTTGGCTTCCGCTTTGGCCGCCTCCGGAGTGGCCAGGTAAAGTAGTCGCTCTCAGTGTCAGCCCCAGGTCGCAACTCTGAAGGCAGGGGAACCGAAGTCGGGCCATCAGACGTGTACATACGGAAACGCGCCTTTTCGTCGTGTATGGGACTGGTGGGAGGGCTGTTCGCAGCCGAGGTTGGGGCGGTGGAGTAGCCGGCCGACAACTCGGAAGAGTAGGAACTTCCGTATGATTGATTGTAAGGCGAGGCAGGCGACGCCAGGGAGACACAAGACATGGAGGCCTTGGCAGAGCTCCTCAAGCTGTGCGAGCGTGACCTGGCCAGGCCTGCGAGACTTGGGGATGAGCCCATCCGCTGGAGTCCATGTAGCAGTCGCTGGCGGCTAGACAGCTTTGGGCGCTCGATGGTGATGGGCTCGGTAGAAGTGGCATCGGGCGGGGTGTCGATGACGACCGAGTCGATGGAAAGCGGTTCCATTGTAAGAACGAAACGGACGTAAGGCGGGGGGACGGAGGAGGGGCTCTGCGGGTGGAAGCGGGGAAACGTGGTGATGCAGTGAATGGCGACGGTGCGCCCGTCAACGTGTTGAACTGGCAAACCCAGAGGGATGGGAAAGCATGCAGCGGCTGGCACGAGAAACGAATGGGGAGCAGACGTGAGAGGCTGTGCGAGTGGTTTTGGATAACCCGCGGTACTAGAGGCTAGCTCTGGGCTATGATTGCGGGGGGTCTTGGGGTCCGGGTTGCTGCTGACGGGATCCAGCCGCAAAACAGAGCGCCCATGGACAGCGGTCAGTGCTCGTGCGAGTGGAGACAATGGCGAGGCCGGCGAGGCCGGTCAGGAGAAATAGAGCCGGAGTGGTACGTAGTCAGGTAGCAATGGTATCTATGCAAAGCGCAGCAGCAGCAGGCGCAGGGCCCGCCTAAAAGCGGATAGCGAGCTAGGGAGTGTTATCGCTATCGCTATCGATATCGGCCACGTGCATCCTTCAACAGTGCACACCACCCTCCAGAGTGACCTAAGTGACCTGAGTGACCACACGCTGGTCAAACGACCAAGCACTGCTCAGCCGACCGACTGAGACAGTCACCGTCCACGCGCGACATCCACTACGACATCCACAACAGCGACAACCACCTGGAGGAAACCGTCCCGAAGCCCTCGCTGAGCCGCCGAGCCGCCAGACTGCGAGGCGTTCAGCCTGCACAGGGCCTTTCCAGCCTCTCTGGCAGCGCACATATGCAGGGCTACCAGGGCGGCCCATTCCCGCCAATCTGGACTCTGGACCGACCTGTGGCGAGCTCACGGTGCCAGCGTCGTGCCTAAGCGGCAGCAGCGCCTCCAAATCGCCTCGCAGGGCCCACGGGCGAGGAACAGCGGCACGAGGACCCTCTTTTCCGAAGATCCCCCTCTGCACTGCTCTTGGCTGCCCTGCTTGTCTACCGCCATCTGACCTTGAGCACCCACGGCGCATGCTCTCTTCCTGAGGTGCACGCGGAAGCAGAGGAAACTTCGTTATCTCGACGTGCTATCGCGCAACTACATACCATGAGCTGTCCTCACCACAGTCCGGTAAGAGCTCCCTTTGCAGCCTCTTCAATATCCGTGGACCCAGACCTGTGTCCGTACCGCCCCAGGATACCTGCTTTGGGAAGGTCTGTACAACGCTTATGTCTTGATTGGCACACCCTGCAGGTGGCCTACGAATCTCGCGTGAATCCCTCGCCAGTTTGATTCACACTTTCCTTTTACAGTCCCAACCAGCAGTCTCGATGCCGTGATCTCCACGTCTTCCACCAGACTCCACTCGCTCTTGTCGTCGCTTTCCGTACTCTTGTCCACCTCAGCTGCCTTCTCCTTGCCCTTGCCCACGTCTGCACTTTTCATCAGCCTCCACGTGGTTCGCTGCACCAGTCCTAGCGGCGCCTTGATTACCCACTCAACGCCATCTTCCATGTTCGTTATTCGTGACTCAAACGTCACCGTCGTGTCCCATAGCCCTTTTGGCAGTGTGTGCATGTGGTCCGTCACTTTATATCGCTTCGTATCGGGAGTACATTCGTCGCTAGGTAGCGTCTCATAGTGATGTAGCTCAGGATCCAAACGGATGAGCAAGTCGTGATTTTGGAGTTTTTCAATGGCCACTTCGAACCTTGTCCCTGCCGGGAGAGCCGTGACGTGGTGAAGCTCTGTCGTTGTGCTTAGAGCTGCTACTTGTTAGTCGCCTCGTCCAGATTCCAGTAGCATAGGAAGCAAAACGCACAAAACATGATTGTGTCGTGCCTTCAATCACCAGGTGTGCGCAGCTATCTGGTGGTAATAGTTCAATCGAGAGTCTCAAGTGTGGGCTATGTGGCGGTGGAGAGATTGGTGGGGCTGTGTACTCAAACGTAGCTCGGCTGATTCTCAGTATTGACACCTGGATCGAGTGGATGCGTGCGGAATGATCAACGCAAGTTGTTCGAAACTGGATGTTTATACACGGTAATACCGAAGGGATGACGACCTTTTTGAAGCAGGAGAGCATCATCTCGCCTGCCTATTTCCAGCTTCTGTTTCACCTTCGTTTCCTCGCGACGCATTTGAAGCGTCATGGCTATGCTAAGCGTTCCCTCCTAGCATGAGACCTCATACGGCAGTTTCGTTATAGGCTTCGATTTTGCCTTGGTGGAAAGGGCAGGAAGTGAGGTGGAGAAGCATGCCGGGAAAAAGCATGTCAAAAGAAGACACTAGCAGTGATGCAAACCTTGATATTCTAAGGACATGTAAAGAGCTGGCTCGAAGGACTCTAATCAAAGAGGTTTAGCAGCTAGGAAATGATTGCTTGGTTGGATGTCATGCTCTTGAATGCTCATTGGATCTATACATTGCTGAGCTTATTCCACGAGCGCTATGACGCGCCAGAGCTTCGCTCCTTCAAATCGCACCACATCGCGTGTGCCATTCGAAGACTACTGACACCAAAGTCCATTTGATAGACTATTAAAGAGCCTTCATTTTTCTCGCCATTCCCTCCGAGTCTTAGGTACAATGGCAGCGGCAGGTTGGCTTTTCAATGAGCGCCCTCCAACGGGCATCCTCATCGCGCAAGCTGTAGGAATCACCGCCAGTGCTTATCTTTTCGGTAACAGAACTCTATCAATCATCATTGGGATGCCACAATGACCGATGTTAGGCCAAAATGCGACGCTCTCCTTTGTCGCCATCCCTCCAATCATGCTGGCTCCAGCTCCGCTGGCAGCACGTCAATGGGCAAAGCTGTACGACCTCGGAAAGCCATTTGGTATCTCACTCAGTCTCGTGAGCACCGCGGCCACTGCCTATGTTGCCTATTATCGTATGTTTCCGAGTGTTGTACATGCCCGATCTAACAGTCAGTCCTAGAGGACTCCTCGTCGCTCCCTTTCAAACTCAATCTGGCTGCTACGCTTATTTTCCCCAGCATCATTCCATTCACACTCTTTGTGATCAAACCGACGAATGATAAGTTGTTCCAGAAAGCGGACACTCTTGCGCTCGAAGACAAGGAGGCAGAGGTCGGTATAGCAGAAAGCGAGACTACGCATGCGTTAATCGATAAGTGGGCGATTTTGAATCTTTTACGCGCAGCAATACCAGGAGCTGGTGCACTGCTTGCTATATGGGCGGCTCTGGATAAAAGAGTGGTCTCGGGTGCGGATAGCTTTGGACTGACGGCTGGAGCAAACAGGATGGGCTAGACATGCTGCTGGTCAACAGACAGCAATGAACCCCGTGTTTATACAAACGTTCAGACTCTTATGGCGCAATTTAAGCGTCTCGTGCGCGAAAGAAAGCTTAGTTGTGCTGGTGCCTTTAACACATAGTGAGATTTTTGACAGAATGTACACGATATCCATGGCTAGTTCGGACAATATCGGCATTCAATGCTACTGATTGCTTCTCCTCAGCTTTTACAGTGAGCACAAAACAAAAAATATTGTTGCAAGGACACCGTTTCGCGGATGCCTAGTTCTTTGAATCGTTCAAGTCCAAGGCTGCACGCACGTGGCGCTAACGCAACCAAGCACCGCCGACGTCAACACCTTGGACTTCGAACACCCAACATCTACTTGGTGGATTTGTTGTGTTTGCCCAGCGAACGTTTGCAGGCTCAGCAGTCTCTCTACCCATAGTGCATTGTTATTCATTTGTATTACTTGATTGGCCTTCTGATCATAACACGCGACCCTCTCACGCGCCTCTAGCTTGCGATACTGATGCTCTAGTCTCTACTTCGGCCTCTCGACTCGGACTCTTCATACATTGTCAACATGGCGCCCCTCCGTATATCCATACCAACTACGCACACTGCGTCCGATGGCAGTAAAGAATACACGGCATACGAGGTCCGTATCGAGCACCCGTTTCCTCGCACGACCACAACGTTGCGAAAACGCTACTCTGACTTCGCCGCTCTGGATGCCGCACTCCGCTCACAAGTCGGTGCCGCACCCCCGGCTGCTCTGCCTGCCAAGTCATGGCTCGGTGGGAGCTTAGGAAAGCTTGGAATCGGCAGCACAGCTGGTTCACCCGAGTTGGTCGAGAAGCGGAGAATCGAACTTGAAAGCTATCTGCAGGCCATAGAAACAAGCGAGGACGGACGATGGCGCCTTTGCAAAAATTACCGAGATTTCATGAGCCTTGGTGATCAAGACAAAAAGGCACCCACAGGCCCAGGATCTCAGTTTGGCAAGGACAGAGTGCGCGACAGCACTGACTGGCTGGATAAGTACGGCGAAGTGAAGAGCTGCCTGCAGGACGCAAGAAGATGGTTGACGCAAAGGGAGCAGGCCACGTCTGCGACGGCGCAACATGAAGCGAGTGCAAATGCGAAAAAGGGGTTGGTGAGAGCCGGTACCCTACTTTCTGCATTGGAAGAGGGCTTAGCAAGGCTAGGAAGTAGCGGTGCTAATGAGTGGGGCGGGGAAAGGTTGGGTGAGGGGGAAATAAGGCGGCGACGAGACTTGATCGGCACGTCACGAAAAGAGCGTGATGGTCTAGAGAGCGTGCTCAATACCATGTCTGTTAAAGCAGCCGTGTCTGGCTCTGGAGCTTCGACAACGTCCACATCGTCCGCTGCTGCAACCCAGGAACAAAAGGCCGGTCTGTTCAGTCGTGGAAATCAGCCGACATCAGGTAGACGTGTGCTCGGCGCTCCTCTGAAAGAAACTGAACGCACGCGCGAGCTTGACAACGAAGGTATTTTACAGTTACAACAGCAGATCGTGCAAGAACAAGACCAGGACTTGGTTGATCTGACTACTGTTGTGCGGCGCATGAAGGAGATGGGATACCAAATCAACGAAGAGATAGTGGAACAAAATGCCATGCTCGGCTTGCTAGGCGAGGACGTGGAGCGTGTGGATGGCAAGATGAAGATTGCGGCAAAGAGAATCAAAAAAATCCGGTGAGCCAGAGCAAGAGAGCTTGTTGGTTATACTGGATCTTTTTTGGCTCATAATTGCTCCATATTATATACCCAAGTCAGAAGTTTAGCATATCTATCATTTCATCAGCATTTGCTGTCCCTACGAGTGGTGATAATCTATGCCTGAACCTGTGCGCGCTCCCTAACCAAAGACCAACGCCTTGCTGATGCAGCAAAATTCATGACAGTATTGTACACTTCTTATACATCCATCTCCTAATCACCTCGTTCTTAATTTCGTCTCATCCAGCTACACAGCTCACTTCACTTCCTTTTCCAATAACTCTTTAGCCTCGTTGACCTTCGTTGCGAGATAAGGACTACCCCCGCGGTCAGGGTGGTTTAGCAACATGAGCTGGCGGTGTTTCTTGCGCAGCAGTTCTTTTGTCACGCCTCGTTCTCTACAAGACGATTAGCAATAATCTTGATGGGGGTTTCGGCAAACAGATTGGACATACTGCATCCCTAGAATGAGCGCTGCCTCTTTTCTCGTCATTTTGGGCTCGAAGCCACCTTTGTAAAACGACCGACCAAGCGCCCCAGCACCACCACCTGATCTTCGCATCGCGACAACCGCTGCGCGACCCTGGCTCCATATTAACAACTCAATTCATCGGCGTTCGATTGGTCGCAAAGGGGTGAACATACGAAGAAGGCGGTCGCGCCGAGTCCAATAGCCCATACCCAAGCTGACATGACTAAGTTTTATTGAGGGGGTGGTATTACGACTTCGACCGATGGAGGTTGTGATGCAGTGACTGAGCTCACCATGGAACAATGGCTGGTGGACAGGAAAGAAGTTCTAATGCGGCGAAACGCAAGCCAATCGGAGAATGCGTAGAGGCGTTGTGGGGCGAGCCTGAAATCTTGGCGCAGCGTGGGTCGAAAATTGTCGACTCTCAACTTCAACCACCGTTCATACCCATCGCCACCCGCGGGACGCCAACATGAGAATCGAGACCTGCCACTTCTGCTCAGGGCCTGTGTACCCTTCAAAGGCATGCGAACCCTGCTCGTGCGTCCGTACAGACTTGATAGAATAGCTAACATCCTGCAGGGCCTTACGTTTGTGCGTCTTGATGCCAAAGCCTTTAGATTCTGGTCCGTATTTCCTTTCTTAGCTTGTATCTCTTTTACAACGCTCTTTGAGTCTTTACTCGGTTTTTTATATGCCCCGCGAAGTGGATGCGCGGTTTGGGTACTTGAAGAGGATCCCAAAGAAAACTGTGATTCTTCTGTTGTTACTGGGTGTTAAAGAAAGGATCTCAAGGGCGTATTCGATCCTTACATAATTTGGACCACGGCTATCATTAATTTTTTCTTTATAGGAGAGTAAGAACCTTCTAACGGATAGTCTAGTAAATCGAAATGTCACAAGAACTTCAAAATGAAGCGCAACCCACGCAAGCTCGCATGTAAGCACTCCAGATATCCACTTCATGTCTTTGAAGCTAATTACTCAAATAGGGACAAAGTCAGGGTACCCATTCATTTTATGGTACCTTGCTTACTGTAATATAGATCATTCAGGCGCGCGCACGGCAAGGAAATGACCGTGGACTCAACGCTGCAATTCGCCGCCCGCCGCAACATTCCTGTACGCTATAACCGCGACCTCGTGCAAACCACTCTCAAAGCTATGACCCGCGTATCTGAGATTCGCGCTCGTCGCGAGCGCGCTTTCTACAAAGCTCGTATGCGGGGCAACAAACAGAGACAACGGGCTGAGGACCGCAAGTTGGTTGAGGAGCACCAGCACTTGTTGCCACCTAGTGAGAGATCAAACACACAGAAGGTGGAACAAGCTGAGGTTATGGATATTGAGCACATCAAGGAGAAGGTGGCGTCGAGGAGACAAGAGCTTGAAGAGGAACTAAGCGAAGAGGAGGTACCCAAGATGAAGACTAAGAGAAAACTGAAGATGACTGCTGGGGGTGGTACAGAGGAAATGGATGTTGACTAGTGAGTCAAAGTATTCGACAGCTGGTATTGCTCATGGATGATTCAAGCAATGAGGCAAAAGTTGACCCAAATTTTTATTTATGCAGCTCGAGACGCACGTTAGTGTACGCGTGTAGAGGAACAATACGTTAGGCGTTAGGCGTTTGGGGAGGGGACGAAAGGAACGACTCGAACAATACTTACAGCATCGACTATTCGCGGGCTCTTCATTGCGTCAATTCATGTCGGAGTAGCTAACTTCACGAAATTCTAGCGCCGCTAGCCTAGGTTCCATTGATAGTTTCGGTGTATTGGAATTGTCAGCTGGGGTTTGCTCGCTCATTTGTCCGCTTGGACGCTACATGGTAGCCTCGGAACTCGTCTAGGCGGGGTGTCCATCTCGGCTCAGCGGGTACTCGAACAAGTCAGAATCATACTACTGCGCATACCTTCATCAACTTGGACTTACCCAATTGTTCGTTTAAAAGACTTTGCTTCTCTACTATCACACATTAGCCCTGTTACAATGTCGTCCCTAACGCGCCTTCCAGTGATACTGTTTGGTTATGACTGCACGTACTTTCTTTATTACAAAGGTTCTTGCTGACATCAAGAAGCCAGTGCATTTACAAATAAGGTTCGATTGGCGTTGAGGTTGAAGAAGATACCTTTTAGTAAATTCAGCTACTAGTAATTCTAAAGAAAGACGACTGATTAGCTGAAGCCTATGTTCCTGTTCCCTCGATGCTGCCCCGCCCCATCCTCGTAGCGACCTTCGGTCTCACATATCGCAAGATCCCTGTTGTAGCGATTGGTCGTGATGTATATTGCGACACCTCTCTCATCATTGAAGCCCTTGAGCATAATTTCCCCGCTAAGGACGGCTGGGGTAGTGTGTATCCTCCTTGTGAAGGGCTGATGGGTTGGAACTATAGAGGCATGGCACGAGGGTTTGCCAGCTTCTGGATCGATGTACGACCACCCGCGCCTTTCTCTTTATTCTTATGTAGTTATTGTTAACGTTCCCATCAGCGACCTTTTTTCCGTACAACAACGGGCCTGATCCCTCCTTCGGTCTGGCGGTCCTCCTTCGGTCAGGATCGCGGCCAACTCATAGGCCATCCTCTTGACCCCGAGAAACTAGGCCGCAAGGTACCCGCTAATCTTTCGACATTGGATCTTCACCTTTCATTGTTAGAACCTGGTTTTCGCTCAAGTACTTGGGCGCTTCCTACACATGAACCGTCGCTTGCAGATATTGCGCTATACTACCAGCTCAAATGGGGGATCGACATTGCTGAAGGCAAAGGTGTTTACAATCTTACTGGAGGTGGTGTACAGGAAGGCGGTGAAGGCGGTGCAAAAACCGTTTTCAATGAGCGAAGATTCCCGGGACTGTGGAACTGGTTCCAGCGCTTCGAGTCCCACGTTTCTTCCCTACCTTATCTCGAAACTACGGTTACTTCTGAACAGATGGACTGGAGAGAAGCTCTCGAAGATTCACCTGTACGCTTAGAAAGCGATATCCTTGTTCCGGCGGCTGTGGAGTCGAACTCAACCCTAGATGAAAGCAGGGGCTTGATTAAGGGAAGGGCTGTCAGTGTGGTGCCCGACGATACAGGAAAGGACAATCCAACGTTAGGTGAGCTTGTGGCCCTTGGCGTCGAAGAGGTTGTCATCAAGCCGAAGGAGAAAGGAAAGGTGGATGTTAGAATCCACTTCCCACGAATAGGCTTCAAGGTGGAAGCAATCTAGCACTATAGGGTCTCGGATGCTGGTGTATTCAGACACCAAGAAATTTCTCAGAATCATGTCCCTTTGCATAGATGGGAGCTCATCACGAGCTGCAGAAGCATTAAATCTGTGATCTAACCATTCCATTCAAAACAAAGCTACCAAAAGTAGAAAGCGAGTGTAGGAAGTATGATACAAATTTCTCCAACTTAGTGCCCTACTCTCCTGCTTTAAATCAGCTCCTACAGTTCAGCTTCCCCAATCATGTCTTGATGCTAGAGATGTTCATCGATTTATCTAAGCAACACACTTGAGGTGATCTCCCTCGATCTGGCAAGCTATGAAGTTATTAGCCTACTGACTAGAAGAATGAGTAAGCAAGAAGCTTACCTCCGCCAATGGTGTTTCCATTATCGTAGTACTTGCAGGAATCGCCATTCTTATGCTGGCAGTTGTTGGGGCAGTTGCAAGCGGCAACTGGCGTGTATCAGTATTGCACCATATGAGAGGGTGGGTAAAATATACTTGGGTCGGGAGCAATCAGGACACCAGTCGCAGCACCCAAAGCCTGAGTGGCGAAGAGAGCGGTGATGGTAGCGAGAATGATGGTCTTGGAGAACATTTTGAAAGTTGGTGGTTTGGCTTGAAAAGCTGAAAGATGTGCAGATGTGAAGATGTTGTTGCTTTGCTGTGCTTTGTAGTGTGATGAGGAATTGATATCGAGGGAATCTGTGCCATTTTATACCTTTCTGGTGAAAATACTTGACAAATCGATAGAACAGAACAGGATTCCGCAGAAAGACAAACAACGACAATCATCATCCAGGCGACCTACGATCGTCATTATTGTACCCATTCAGGCTTCACACCATGCGCTTACGCAGAGGCTTCAAGATGGTCTTTTACAAGAGCGATTCATCCCCATGGTATAGGTTCCTTTGAATATCACTTCGATCAACAGGAGAAACCATGTTTGCTCTTGGGGGCCTCGACATACGGTAACTAACACTGTACCTGTGTTCCAGCTCTTCACCACCTGTTGATTTGTTCGGTGCTCTATCTCACCACAAATGTACTCCGACACTACGTCACTGGCGTAAACGTTTGCTCATCATTCCCTTAAAATGTTGTCTTAGCCTTCTTATACCACAAGGCTCAACCTACGGATAAAGGAGGATACAAGGATGTCATACTATTTCTCGTGCGAGCCAAGTCTCTTCGTTCTCAGTCCGGACTACGGTTTAATGATTGTAAGGCCCAGTGTGTTTCGGCCCCCTTGTCAAGGGTGGGCCTGAGGCTGAGTGACTCCGCGATCTGCATAAGATTTTGCCCAGTGCTTGTTTCTCAGGTGCATTTCTAGGCGGAGTTTCGTTACGAAATCAAAAGTGTCTGGTTAGTTGGAAAAAATGGCAAGGATAGAGACTTGATGCACTCGTACATCAGTTTCGATGCTATGGTCTACAAACATCAAAATCTCATGTACTTAGCTATCAGTGCTTGTTCTATACAATAAATTTATCCTGTTGTGGGTGCATTGTGTGCTTTTCTTTTCTTTAATTGTAGAAGATATGTATTAATGTCTTATATCCAAGCAGTCGCCGTTGGCAGTATATGCATGCTGGCCGTGCTGATCTCATGTGCTCTGAAGATCGCCATTACCCTTGAGCTTTATACGCTCAGTAGTAACATAGATATCCTAGCATGTACATCGCTACGCTAAGGCGTACACATGTTACTACAGATTCATGATCGGCAGCCGTAATCACCGAGACATGGTATGAAAGAGGTGACGGAAGGCCTGACATCCAATTAGGAAGTTAGTCTGAATCATTTCACTCGAAGGCAGTTAGTCCGCCTAAATTTTGAAAATCATGAGCTCTATCAATAGAGGAAGGTGCTCTGGTCGTCTGGCGAATAAAGATATATGTCACATGATCAAAATGTCGGCCGGTTCGTGTCCTCGTGTCCTCGCGGGGGCAGGAAAAATCGGGAATAGGCCACAGGATACTATTTTTAAATGCCTTATATAGTCTTTTGTTTTAATCTTTTGCGTTACCCTTTTTTTTTTAAACTTATACACCGAACATGGACTTGCGCCCTACATACAGAAGAATCTCTAGAGAGCAGCGCTTTCCTTGTTACAAGAACCCAGAAGTACATTATTTGAAACACCTTTCTGAGGGCCGTGAGAGGCCATGTACCCCACATGGCGCTTCCCTGTTCCTATTATCACGGGGGCTTGTAGTAGTGTTTGGCAGCTGCCACATAGCTTCAAATGATCAGATATGAAGGCACTTTTTCCAGGTATCTGACAGTATTTTTCAGTAAAGAAGGGCATTGTAATCCTTGCCATTGCTAAAATTGCTTTAAATATGAGACTCTTGGCTAACCAGACGATGGATCTAACCGTTGACCTTTCAGCTGACGGCACAGGTTGTTTTGTCAAATCCTTATCCCACAGATTTTAAAGCATGAAACCATGAAAGACCAGGCATTAATTCCAACGTAAGCCGATATGAGAGACATTAAGAGACAGCAAATTTTGATCGCGCGCGAAGTTTCGCCCCATAGATGTATAACAGCCATATCCCAATCTAGCAGAGTTAGTGGATGAGGTATACCTGAAATCGATTTGACTCACTATGCCCATTACACTTAAGCCTCCAAGAAGACTGATACCTTTCGCAACACCCAAATTGATATACATTGACCTCGAAAACAATACTGCGCCAAACGCGAACAGTGAACGGCAAAAGTCGTTGCCTGCAAAGAGCGATGCAGCGTATTGTGGGTAAGACATTGGAACATAGGCTAGATTCCTCTCGTAAGTCGATGCATGCTGTCTATAATCACGAGAACTTACTAAAGATGCACTGCATGATTATATAAACCGAGGTCGCATAAATGGTGATTCCGATAACGCTAACAATCCAATGGATGGAAGAGTTGGCGGTCCAACCAAACATGAACAAGCCTATGGTCGGCCCCACGCATGCGATAAGAGCAGGGCGTAGCCGGAATTCTTGCTCGCGAAGCCCGTTTTTCAGCACGTCAGGTACGAGGTACCATTTCAGATAAGAGAAGTATATAGCCATGGCAATGATGCAGCCTACAATTATGCAGACAAATACAGTACCAGTTTCGCCGACATTGAATCCATACATGACAGGATAAACGAGCGCGAAAACTTCAAAGAAGGAATAGTATGTGCCGTAAATGAGAGCAGTATATATGTTGACAAACATAAGCTGTGAGATCGCGTCAGCTTTGCAATGCCATGAGAACGAACTTAACATACTGCGGGGTCTTTGCTGGCTATTTCCAATGGTTTCCATATTGCGTCGAGAACGATGGTGCTGAAGGAAATGCCTCTTCTGTCAATTTCTGTTTGTGATCGGATCTTCTCATTTTGAGAGACTTTGCGGAGCCGCGCCGCACGATGTAGCAAGATAGTCGAGGGATGAGTCTCAGGTAGGAAGAAGAAAAACAATATGAATACCGGACCCGCCATCCATAATACTTCCCATTGCGACCACCGCCAGTTCTTAGCATAGACTGCAAAGCCAGATAAAAGCGGTCCTAGAGCTGGGGCTGCAAAGGAAGCAGATACCCACCAGGCTACAGAATAAGGTAGATATAGAAGCGAATACATGTCCTAGAGAGCTGTTAGTTTGACCAACTGTACATGGACTGTTCCGCGTATACATACACCCATACTAGCGCCGCCGTTGGCTAAGCAGGGACTACCAAGGAAGCCGAGCAAAAAGCGGAGAACTAAAAAGCCACCAAGGTTATCAACAAGGGCGGTCGGTAAAGCGAGGATTGTGAAAAGCGCGAATGTCGTAATATACGGGACATTTCTCCCAAAGACAGGAACTAGGAGCCATTTAGTGGTGCTAGAACAATACTCAAGTTGTCAATTACCTTCTGAAAGTGGAGCGAATATTAGGGGCCCCATTCCATAGCCTGATTTCTAGTTAGTGTCAATTCGAATAGTTGGTTGGAGACTCGAGAAGCCTTCATTGATAACGAGGCATTCATAGCCTGCTCGTGAGCCATCGCTTACCTAGAACATATAGTGCTAGACCAAGTGAGGCTTTGAACTCCTGCACTCCAAACTTCTCCATCACCAACAATTCACTAGACACATAAATACTGCTCGAACAATATACAACAAACGTGTAAAGATCAATGAGAAAAGCTGTCCAGGCCTTCTTTTTTCGTGACCAATTCTTTGGAAATTTTAGTATTTTGTCCCAAGAGCGCATAAATGAGGATAAACTAACCTGAGGGTTATCTGGATCATCGGTTGTGTACCAATCAACGAGTATTGTACCATCTTCAGTCCTGGTTGCAACGATTGGTGTGGATTCTTTCCTTTCCAAAGCAATCTCCTGCTCCTCTCTTAGTCGCTCTTGCGTATATGGGAGTGTTCGCGTTCGCGTAAGAGCAGAACCATGTGGTGCAATAGGATGGAATCCTTCTGCCGAGTCGGAGTTTGTTGCCACGGAAGAGACCTTTTCAATATCGCGCAGCGGGTCAACTGTTTCTTCGACGTCAGTCCCAGATGTCTCCGGTCCACTCTCAACTCCCGTAGGCTCTTGTTTTTCAATATCGTCAGGCGGTGGCGCGGATTGAGGTCTACTGGCGTGGCTGCTGTGCCGAGTGGTATGGCTGTTAATGTAGGTACGTGGGCATTGGAATCCTTGTTGCTCTTCTGGGTACTTGAAGAAACGGTTGTTTGTTGCATAACGAACCAGCTGCCCAAAGGGTGCATCGCGCATTACTTCCCACATATTGAAGCTTTGTGTTTGCAAATAATTACCCCGGTAATGATCTGTACAGTCGGCCTCAACATTTAGACTAAAGTGTCCGCCAGAACAGGGTGTGCAACTGTTATATACCACGGCCCAAACGGATAACGCCTGCATTGGCTTAAAGTCTGACCACGGGAGTTCCTAACAACTACCCCAGTAAGCCACCAATAACATCCCCAGCTAAGTACGACAAAGCTTTCTTAAGCTTATATATATTTAAATTTATATTATATTTATAAAATTATAAGATTAATTTAAGCTCTTAGGTCTACATTTAGAATATAGACTTCTATTTTATAAATCTAGAAAATAGTTTTAAGATACTAGTGCTTTCTTCATCATTAACTTTAAAACTAGGAGAAAAAGATAGATATTAAGACATATTATATTTTTAAACTACAACATTTTATTTAATATACTTAGCGATTTAATTAAATTTTAAATGATATGGTTATTTCTTTATTTATTATTAAAAGTAAGGACCGCCTGTTTTAGTTAATGATTAGGCTACTGATAGGATCTAGCACTACTCGCCAAAATATCTAAATGGGGTAGCCGTCAGAATTCACTAGGGGAGTTTAGGATTTGCTGGGGTGGTCGTTAGGAACTCCCCTCAACCATCTGTTCTAATCAATCGCGATTGCTAAGACCAAGCTTACCAAGCTTACCAAGCTTACCGCCGCAGTATAAACTCTCCGGTGCAGTCTGCTTGATGTCGGTTAGAGGTGGCTTGTTTCCCTAGTCATTGCTGGAGCTTATGTAGCGATATAACTTCTGGAGAGCATTGCGCCTAGGCTGAGCCTATCGGATACAGCGGAATGCTGACTGTCTATCGTAAAGGAGCTGACGTATCTCGAGAAGCCTAGAAAAGATTGAGTATTTTATTGGTGATGAAGGTAATCAGAAAAATCCGAATGAACCTAGTTATTTTACAGTGAGACAGGACGCTACCACCGATTAGTGAACTGGATAATCAACCCAGCTTGAGGCTCCCGGGTGCGACCCACTCAAACACCATAGCCATATCTGTTCTAACATCACCACCAGGCTCAAAATAACATATGATGTCATAAGAGCCGAACTCAGGCTCCTGGCGGCGTTCCTAGCTCGTTCACATACATTCCGCTTCTCTCTACTTGGAACACCCACTGCCGCCATGGCTTGAAACTAATCCAAATATTCATGTTCTTACAGTTTCTCCGTTCATCGCTCGACAAATACTGTACACCGCTGGTTGCCATACCCGCATTGGCCGATAACCCGAGCGCCCTGGTCTGCACCCGCGCATTGCTTGTGGCGTAGTAGGCAAATTCGGTAACTTGTTCAATGGATGTGCCAGTAGTTATGAAGCCATGGCCTCGTTGAAGAGCGGTGGTGTAGAGAGGCGAGGTCGGCTGTGACGTATTGGTCCCGAGCACAGCCGCGAGCGCTGCACCGAGACGAGGTGAGTTGACAAGCATGTCGCGCGGATCGTTCGCGGTGTAAGCAGATTCAATATCGAAGTTTGGGACTTTATCGCCTATTAATTCTCAGCCCTGGTGCTTTTACGAGCTATTCTTGAATGGAATATAGGTTAAGACATGAAATGGTCCGGAGAAGTGAGGGATTCATCTAGAATAGCTTTTGACGAAGATTTCGTAGCTTGGTAGAATGAATCTAGACTCGAAGAAGACGACAATACTTTACCACCAGCAGACGGCAAAACGTACCAAGAAAACCAGCCATGTGGTATGTTGGCTCCATGCTTACACTTCCCACTATCGTATACGGAAGAACATCCTCGGAATGGCTGTGTATAACTGCGTTCACATCCGGGTATCTTTTCAAAATCTCGCTATGGATATAGCGCTCTGCGTAACCCCCTTCGGTGCCATTGACGCCTGAACCGTCCGAGATAAGGTACTCGCCAATATCTTGAGGGCCGCGCACAACAGCTGCACCCATCTGGAGGGCTATAAAGAACGTGTTGTTGTTGTTTGGATTCCGAACGCTTATATGCCCAAATGGGTCAAGAACATTGAGGTGATCTAGGATGTGATTTGCTGCAATAAGCGTGGAAAGGGTTGCGGTCAAATTTACCATCTTAGTCGGTAGAAGAACGTGCAGGTCTGCCAATGATGATTGTAGAAACGAACTCTTACCTTCGCATGATTGAACGACGAGCAAGGCCACAGCAATATAGGTAAAATGAAAGAATAACCAAGGAACCATGACGTCAAGGTACATAATGGTGAGGTACAAAGAATTGTGATGCGGGGTAGACAGGTTTGATCGAGCATATGATATTTCGGCAGGCTTGCATCTTTTTAGCGTTTTCTAGTGGACCTTTCTCAGCTCTCATTGACAACGGAAGCTAAATTAACACTTTAATATACTTCAAAAAAATCTCATAAAGTAAAAATCCAATCATTATCTATACAAAGCGCTCGATAGCGTTCCCTACTTGAATATTATCCGAAAACACATTACGAATACCTGATGAAAGGAGTGTGAGCCATGTTCCGATACGCCCCAGCTAATGTACATATGTCACTCCAAAGGTTCTTCAACTGTCAGGACATCCGTCACTATTCTAGTAAGTGTTCCACCTCGGAAGGAAGGCGTGATGCTGCTGGAGCCCGCGTTTCTTAACCGAAGGAGACGTGGCAAATGGTGCAAAATCCGTCTCACAAATTGTGTTTGGTGGAGGAAGCTCCCCAGTTTTGAAGTACTGCTGCACATAGTCGGAAGTGCATTTCGACGTTGTGACAATCAGGCCATGGCCCACGGCGTCCTGCTTTAGGATCACGGAGTCTTCGTAAAATGCCGCCATCTTGTCGTAGGAGCTCGTGACCGGATCCAGTACGTTATCGGCGAACAAAATAGGTGTCCGAGTCTTGACCTTCTCGAACTTGGGAAAGAGCTGATTTTCAGGGGGCGTGGTGTTCAAATTCCGGCATACTGGTACAATAACCACGGCCCATAGTTCTCCAAAATAAGAACTGAGTTCTTGGTCATACTTGAATAGGTCGACAAGGCTGCTTTCGCTTCCATCAAAGTGCTTGTTGTTGTCGTTGCAGGCAATTACCAGCTTCGAAGTCTGGGATTCAGCTTTTACACTGCGGTTGTCGCATTCGCTCGCGGGCAAGGCACCTTTCTGACTCGACAAAGCCACTATTGATCCGTTTCTAGCTTCGAGCTCGAGAAGCCGAGACGCCAGGGTAGGCCAGAGAGCCGGTGGGTTGTACATGGCGATCATGATCAAGCCGCGAACATCGACGTGGCTGACGGTTGTGGGAACTTGCACAAAGTTCGGATCGGTCACGGGAATAGGATTTTTTTCCACGTCCTGGAGGATGGCATCGACACGCTGTTTGATGTCGCTCGTGGTCGACCCGTTCTTGTACAATGCACAAGCTGGGCCGGCTTTAGCGCAATACTCAAAGAACGCATCCACTGAGGCATCGGCTTGGAGGATGTTCTGAGACCAGTTTCCAAAATAGTAGTCTTCGCTGTCAACCACTGCGTCGATAAGGAACTTTCCGACGCGATTTGGATATAGCGAAGCAAAAGTTGCCCCTAGGACTGTGCCGTACGAAGCACCGTAGTAATCTACCAAGGCTTCTTCTCGTGGCTTTCCTTGACTCTCCGCAAGTAGCTCTGCATATCGTAACATATCTGCAGCGGTGGCCGGCGTGTTGACATACTTGGCCGTGTCGACCAGATTCCGAGAGCACCAAGTGCCCCACGTACCTGTAAGTTTGTATAAGTATCTTGCCACATAATGCTTATTTCGCTCTTACCACTGAGTTCATAGAAATTGCTGATCGCAACCTCGTCGCGGGGATCAGCCTGGTAGAGCGGCGAGGAATAATAAAAATAATCCCTCGCTGCGTAATTACCGTTGAAGCAGTCGAGGAATGGTCCGCTGTTATTGACACCTGAACTTGGTTAACTTTGAATCATCCAATGCAGAAAAACAGCCTTGTACGTACCTCGAGGGTCCATGCCAACGATATTGTGCGTGTCCCCCAAAAGAGCCACCAGGGCGTCTGTGAGTACCAACACGTCGGCTACACCAGAGCCGCCTGGTCCGCCTGGATTGAAAATGATATCTCCCATGGCTGGTTGCTGGGAAGCTGCATGCTTTATGAAAGCTATATTCGTTGTGCCAACTTCCGGATGTTCGTAATCGAGCGGAACTTCGAGGTTCGTGCAACTGAAATTGTCGAAGCAGGGTATATATTGAAGATTCGAAGTGATTGGAACGTCTTCGAAACTGTAGATCATGCTTGTGTTGTAGTCGCGTTTCACAGGGCCTGCGGCAACGGTAGCAGCAAATAGGGCAAGAGACCCGTATGAACGACCACCCATGATGCGAATTGAAAACAATATACAATTTATTATAAAGATGGGTTAGAGATGTTCAGTGGTTGAGTTGTGATTCTATGCTTTAGCTGGCCGTGATGCCCATTATATATCCAAAGACCATGTCTGCCTACTCATACTTACAAGGCTCATCTTCTCGCATTTCTGCACTGATTCCACTATCGTCGTCACGTTCCCACCGAGGTTTCTCCTATTCGGGTTAAGTGGGCATTGGATAAACTGGGCGTAGGTGGCTCAAGCCATTGGCAAGGGATGGCTTAGATTAGGTAGGCCAACGACCCAACGGTCTCCGCGACCTGAAGTAGAGGCAGTGTACCACGTGATGCTGCATTACTTCCTTTGCCGGAATAGATTGTCACGCCACTTCATTTTTGGCGCGGCAGCATGGGTGCAGATCCGCATTGACCCTGCATCCTTTTTGCCATTTTCGAACTAGGAAGTGCTCGTCCCAAGACCAACAACCACAACGTCATCCTCTGCTCAGCCTCTCAGAATAAGGACGACCAAGAAAGGAAATCAGGCACTAGGATAGGTTACTGGGTGGTATAAATTATCGTCTGGGTATGATGATAAAAGCCCCTTGCAGGGTTTGTAACTCTACTCCTTTACTACAACGATAATACACTTTTTCATGATCATTTTTTGTTCTTTGGCGTAGCGTTCTTCGGGCGCATCGAATTCGAAAGCGTCGTTATAGCTCGAATTCACAGGCCATGCGAGCATGGGTTTCATCGAAACCCAACTGAATTGATAGGTTTCTCAGTCGAAAGGGCCATTGTCCAGTCCATTGTATGTTCAGCAGTATACCGAATGGTGTTACTTTTTTTTCTCTAGACTAGGTCGGCACCTTGATGAGGTAGCTGCATCCAAAATCCAACGAATCCTGGATAAACTACGAAAAATGCCATTGCCCGACAAGAATCAATCTTGTTTCTCTTCATATTCTTTGGTCAACAAAGAAGCGTATTACTGGGCCAACAATGAAGGGCCTCTTGCTGTCGCTAGCCGATTCTAGGTGCACGCGCTCAGCGTGTCGCGCACGCCTGCTCTGGGGAAAGAGTATGCTGGGACGTATGCATGCAAGGACACACGGTAGGAAACACAGACAACACAGGGAGACGTAATAGGAAAAGAAAAAAAAGAAATGTTAGCCCAACCAAGATACATGCGCCTGAAGGGGAAAAAGGCTCAAAAAGTGTCTCGCCTCAGTCTAGCGAGAAGTACTACGAACAGAGAGAAGGGGTAGGATCAAGAGCAAAAGACAACAGACTCCGTGAAACCATCGATAAGGGTAATGCTCGCTAGGCGCTAGACAAAGCCTTGAAGTCATCCATTTCATACCTTCGTGATACGCCCGACATCATGACAACTGGCCCAATGGCCGTGAAAACTAAACCACCAAGGAACTCATGCGTATGGGAAAGAATTTGAAGTCATTGCGATACTTCGCATGCTGCACATGCCTTCATCGCTGCTGCTGCTGCTGTTGGTGTTGATTTTGCTGACGGAGCTCGTTCCAAGTTTTCATATAGTCTACTGGATTGCTGTATAATTGTAAATCTAGCGTGTTGTCAAAGCCTTGCTGCAACGGTGTCGTTGCCAACGATTGATCATATATGTTGGTGTTTGGCACGGAATACTGCATTTGGTGTTCAAGTGTCGTGGGAACGGAAGCCCAGTCAAAGTAATTGCTGTATGCGTTCATGGTGAGCGGGTCGAAAGCTGGAGTGTTGGAAAGAAGCGACGCTTGTGAGATATCGAGGTCCATCGACGTTGATGAGGATGTGTAAGCCATTGACGGCCGACCGATTCCATTAAAGCCGTCTCCGTGAACGTGAGACGGGGAAGCGATCGGCAGCGTTTGAACTGTACTTCCAAAGGCTTCCGTTTGCCCGTGGGTTTGGTTCTGATGGGCAGATAATTCAGGTTGAAAGAAAGGGATCCCGATAGCGGTATGCGGGGCGCATCCCGTGTTATCCATCATCTCGTCTGCCATTCTCTTTCTAGAGACTCTTTTCTCTATCTCGGGGTGTTCCCTCCAAGAAGCCATGGTCATGCCGTCCTTGAAATGGTTCGCAATATGCGTTTCCCTCTTGTCCCACGTGTCTAATCGGTCCCCGCAGAATCCGCATGTCCAACCCTCGGTAACCGTTTCAGCGGCCTTTTTCCATCGCGCCTGTACGATGTCGTACAAGGTAGCGTTGTGGAAGTTCTTGATGTGTTGTCGCAGGTGATCTGGTCTGTAAAACGTCCTGTCGCCAATGTCCCGTTTTGCACAGTCCTCGATCCGGTGGTGCTGTAGAAAGTGATCTTCCGACGGATTCTTCATCATGCAAAAAGCGCATACAGACGATGTACCAGTGGCCGAAGCAGATCGATTTGGATAATTGAGGCGCGGGCCATGAAGCATGCATGTCCAGCGAGCAGCTTGCGTCTTGGGTCGATGCTGAGTATCCTCGTGTCGCCGCCACGACTTGGGTACCAGGGCTTTGCGGCAAAACGTGCATTGCCACATTTCCTGATCTGCAGGGAGAGATTGGTCTATGGGAGACGTAAAAGGATTTGGCGATGTAAGGAGAGGGGTCTGTGGCTGTTCTTGGATGGTATTCCGGCGGTAGTCCTTTTTTTTGCCCCTACGTGAAGCGCGTGTGCGGGTTTGGGAAGCGACCGATGTTTTCCTTTGTGTGACATCCCCGTGCATACCTCGATAAGGATATGAGAATGGCCCTGATATCATCTGGGGTGATGTGTCGTCGTCGCTATCATTGGCAGCATCGGCATCGTTGCCACTGTCAGCTGCGTTCAATTGTCGAGCTCGAGCATTAGTGAACCACGTGTTGACTTGCTTCTCGGTAATTCCGCATTCTTGAGCAAGCAACCGCTTGGTCTCGGAATTTGGATAGGGATGCTCCTGATTGGCATCTAGCCAAGCCTGTAGTCGATTTAGCGCATTGATTGGCAGCTTTGAATGCCGGCCTGCCCTGGATCTCCTGGGGCTGGACTCGGAAGAGGTAGGGGAACCTGGTGAGAGGCAGGGCGTATCGATGGAGTGATGATGAGTGGCCTGAGGCAAGAATCCGAATTGGTTTTCGCGGGCGTCTGTTTGCGTTACTAGTCGGGGAAGAGAGATGGGCGTGGATGTCGGACATGGTGTCGTGGTCTCCAAATGTGACGGGATAAGGTTGGGGGCATGGCAATCTTGACGTTGAACATCTTCTCCTGGTCCTAGCGTCTGCCAGAAGCTACCTCCCGGACGGTGGTTTCTGTGACCATATGGTTCGGCCTGCGACGGATGGTCAGCATGGTGTTCAGCATGGAAGGACCAGACGCTTTACCACCTGTGTGCCCCAGATGCCGAACAGGCCCAGTCCGATGGGGTTGTGCGGGTGCGTGGTGACTGGCGATGAGACGGCAATGCTGGTCTCGTAGCCCGAATCGACGGACCACACGCTGGGGGAGATGGCTTTGGAGCCGGGCTCGCGTTCGTACCGGGACATGGTTGGCGCGACGCTGGGTTTCCTGGCTTGTGATTGGGCAACGGCGGGAGGCTGGTCTGGTCTGGGCTGGGCGCAGGGCCAGAGGGAGGTTCAACCGCTTGGCACACCCGGCACGTCGAGTGGTGTATGTGTATGTCGACAGAGAGGCTCGAGGTCGTCCGCGATGCGAGCACGCAGCGGCAACAGCGAAGAACAGCTCTACATATCATGGTTCCGCGACGCAAGCGCAGGGACGGAATAGCAGGGGGGCCATCTGTGGCTGTTCCCTGCGGCTCATTGCATGGAGCGACATGCGCCTATCACCTATATTTACAGCTCGACCAGCCCTCGCACGGTGTGGCTAGTGAGCGCGGGCGTCGCACACCATGCCCCCTCGGGCGCCAGCGTGCTGCCGCGCCAGGGCCGCCGCCAATCGGGCACGCCTTCTAAGCCTGAGGCGAAGCAGTGCAGTCTGACGCCGTGGCCAATGGCGTGCCGGAGTCTGCACCACAGCCACATCGGAAGGATGGTCGTGTCGGCGGCGGCGCCCGGGACGATGCTTAATCGTTGCTGCGTGCGCGCTTCGGCGGTGTAAGATATCGCGCGAGCGACCGCCCGCCAATGACGGCGCCTGACGTCAACCCACAAGGCCAGAACATGCCTATCGATTGCCCTACACCGCTTCGGTCCGCTCGGAGGATTCGCATCGCTGCCGCGATCGCTTGTCATGGTTTGCTGCCCTCGGACCCTCCGGCCGTCGCTTGGGTGTGGCTGGTGCTGCATGCTGCTGCATGCTGCTGCTGCTGTTCCGCCATCCTGTCCTACCATTTCCTCACCATCCCCCGCTATCGTGAAGTGCCCCTAAGCTCCCGTCGCCCAAAGAGGAATTTGCTACATGTCAATCTTCTCCCCACCGCCGCGCAGCCAGACAAAGGCAAACCACCAGAGCCCGGACAGGACGAAGCCCCAGGGTCCCGCGGCACAGTCGCCGCAACCAGCGTGTGCCGTACCCACCTGTGCCGCACCTGGTCCTCGATAACCGCTGCATACACCATGTGACAGGCACACGATGGCTGCTGCGCAGCAAGGCTCCCTGTCATCACCTCCATCGTAGTCGAACGAGGGATGCAATCTGCCTGCCGGCTTGGAACCGCCTTTTCACACTGCTCCAGTCCGTCGTGCAACAGTATTGATTTCTGACCAGCACAGGTCCGCCATGTATCGACAGGCGCCCCGGGTATCCATCCAGGTAAGCTATAACTACCCGCATTCTAACCAATCATCAAACTATGGATACCCAAAATGTATAGCAATGGGAAAAAAAAATGGTAAACATCTTGCTCCCCTGCCTTCGTCATCAGTCTATCCAGACTCCTCGAGCAGCCAAGGTTGATGCCCCACAAACCAAAATCATTCGGAGCCCGCCTTAATGCAAAACACCTGGTGCTCAAATGCCGGAAAAGTACATCATCGTGCCATCGTCTGCCGTCATCGCATCCCCCGCACATAGCCTGTTGCCTTCTCCGTCCACCCTTCCCCCATCCGCCTTTTACTTCAGCACCTACTTTGACCTTTACGGCGAAAAGAAATATCATTTCATCATACCTTGCTCAACCCCATTTTGCTTGGTCGCTCGCTCGCTTGTACACACTCCATCACGTCGAGTCCACCATGTTGCACCACGGATGCTCCAGAACCTGTGAGATTGTGATTCGTCGCTCAACATCTCGGTCGAGCATCAGCCGGATGAGGTCCAGGTTCTCCTCGCTCATGATGTGGGGGACCCTGAGGTCGTGGTCCATGATTTCGTCGATGCTATAAAACGGATTCTCCTTGTACACAATCGTGTAGAGCAGGATGCCGAGCGCCCAGACATCTTGCTCTTTACCACGGTACGACTTGCCCGCGAGAACCTCGGGGGCTGCGTAGTCTGCCATACCGAATCAGTACCTGCCCGCAAACAAGACGGAACGCCGAACTTACCAATCGTTCCCACAAACACGTCAAACGGTCCGCTCTTGATGTACGCCGCGCTGCCAAAGTCGATCAACTTGATGTTGCCCTCGCCATCCAAGATGACATTCTCGTCCTTGATGTCGCGGTGAACCACTTTGGCCTTGGTGTGCAGATGGTGCACAGCCTCGGCAACTTGAACAAAGATCTTCCGGCACTCCTGCTCTTCCATGTTGACCCGGAGCTCAATGTAATCAAACAGATCCATGCCGGGCAGACCATGAGGAACCATCTCAATGTAGTAGTTGACATCATCTTCAAAGAAATCAGACATCTCGACAATGTTGGGATGCTTGAACCCGTCTCTTCGGAGGTAATCGAGAACATGGATCTCTAACGGAACCGTGCCGAGCCGCCGGTCCCGCGTCCACGTATCGACCAGGATTCGTCTCTTCGTCACGTATTTGAGTACTTTCTTGTTCCCCGTTCTCTTGTACCTACACAGCTTGACTTGGCCGTACGCTCCTTGTCCCATTTCTTCAATGACGACATAGTCCCCAATTACTTTCTTTCGAGCTGGTTCCGACGTCACTGGCGCAGGCGCGGGAGCAGATGGAGGGGGGTGTGCAATCTGCTGGAGTTGTTGCGTTAACAATGAAACTGGCGGAGTCTCCACTTTGGGCACATCTGAATCTGGTTCATCCGTGTTGACCAGCACTGACTGGCCGGGCGATGGTTGGCGAGGTGGTGTACCGGGTCGCGAGACCAGTGGGGTGACGGGTCCAACGCCATGGCTAGCAGCGTGCAACTGCCTAGAATATGTGATCCATAGCGCAAATACCAACTCAGCATTCGCAACTTGCCTCGGGCTAGCGTCCTCTTCCTCAATGACTTGCTCATCATAACGTGGCTTTTTCTCGCTCTTGACGACTCTCATCTGAACGTCAACCATGATGTCTGTGCCGTCCCGATGCAGGGCTGGCAGACCACTGGGTTTGAGAAAAAGGGTGGTCGCGTCTCCACGCCCTTCTCGCATAGCGAGGAGAGTACGTGCACGTCGAAAACTATGTTCTGGGATGACAATCCCATCCATTAGCTCCACATTGTCTTCGTCGGTCATGACATTGAGGATCCTGTCGAAGCCGGGAATGAGGCGGTTGATGTGCAAGCCGTCCGGTCGCGCTTGGCCAAACAAAGCGGAGGAGAATACGGAGTTTGCGCTGGTAATGGTCAGATCCGTAGCCGACAGAACTATAATACCGGCAATGTGGGGGAAGCTCGAAACGCGAAACGTGGGCTCATCATGGAGGGCCTCAACCGTCACGGGTATGTTTATGCTGTTCGTAGTCCGAGCGGTGAAATTGCGGAGTTCGGCGATCTTATTATAATCCAGAGCCCCGGTATAAACCCCCTCAACTCGTGGAATCGCGGGCACAAGACGTTTGAGGTCCATTCCTCGCCGTAACCGATCGCTGCCAAACACGGCCTCTATGGCACCATGACCTGTGACAACACAGCCGACTTCGTCGACGTTGACATAGACAACGTCTTCGGCAATCTCTTCCAAGACCCATATAAGTCCGCCTCGCTTCTCTTTGACCCATAAACTAGCACTGCCAGTGGCGCCATTTCTTTTTTGGATCGGGACCACGTCGCCGCAGAGAAGGACGCCTCGAGAGCCTTTAGACTCGTGATTCAGCCCGCCCTTGATGTTTGATCGTTGCGCGTACGAAGAGCCACTACCATCATCGGTTTTGGCTCTCCGGCTTTGGGCGGCTTGCCTCGATGAGGGCTTGCTAAGCAGCCTCGCTGTAACGCCGTTACCAACTTTCAATGTGGTGGTTGGAGCGGGGTTATTTCGCTGACTTTGATTTTGCTGGTCTCGAGACGCTTTCGATCCCAGTTCCGGATCCCGTAATTTGTCTTCCAACCACTTGCGTCGCTGTTCTTGGACAACTTCTAATATACCCAATTTCCGCACTTCTGCTCGTGTCACGCCGAACACAAGACATGCCAAATCGTTAGCAGCGGTTATGGTCCACGGCGCTGTCGCTTCGGTGGTGAAGATTGCTTGGGCAGCGGGAGCCCAGCGGCTGCCATGCCCATGAGGGGCTGGCCCTCCAGTATGGGGGCCAGTCACGCTAGAAATGGGAGTCATGGTAGGTAGCGTGGCTGGGGAGACGAGTTGATTGACATGGCCTGCCTCGTTCACCAAATAGGGTTGTGCTAGAGCATCATTTAGCTGGCTCTGTATTGAAAGGGGGGCAACATCTGTTAAGGTTCGCTTCAACGCTGCACGGGGCGGTCGTTGTGGTGCTAGGCCGCCCATCCTTTGGCCAGAGCCTTCGGAAGCGAGATCCGAAACAGGAGTACTTCTCGAGTCGGAATGTTCATCTGTAGCATCACCACGGCGTGCATCTGAGAAGGTAATCTTGTGAGTTGGTGACACAGCCGAGGAGAGCAAACTGTCAGGGCTAGCAGAACGCTCGCCTTGAACAAAGCTCTTTTCGAACAGATTCTCCCCGTCCATCTCAGCCGGGCCGGTCAGCGGACCGAGGGTTCCCAACCCGTGGGCACCAGCAGCCTCACTTCCAATCAGGTTTGCCCTGGTCAAAAGCTCCATCATGCTCTGTAGCTCTTGGTCGCCACTGAGCTTTGCCTGGGCGTGCGCGATGCCAGGGTTGGAAGCCGCCCAACCCAGCTTGTTTTGCATGAAGTCTATAGACCGCTTGAGCACGTTTTGGCGGTTGTGAATGAAGTCGTCAGACTGGGTCGCAAACGAGAACGAGTGCAGGGATTCGGAGGGGAAGCGGGTGAGATCTTCGGCGAAGGCGAGGGTCGGCGAGCCGGGGGCAGATGGCGCCGAACCAGAAGGGTGTCTCGAAACGGGCGGGGTGATGCTCAGAGAGGCTGCTCGCTGGGTGGAGGGGACCCGCGAGCCAGGCACCTGGCGGATGCGTCGGAGGCCAGAGGCACCCAGGCCGTGTTCATGCTCGGGAACGATGGGGGACCTTGTACGTGTGTGAGCATGGCGCGCAAGCAGAGACCCAAGTACCACTCACCGAGCCATTCTGTCCAGCTGGCCGGCATCGATGCTCATACGTTTGGTGTTGACCGAGAGGGCGGCAGGCGAGCGTTCTGCGAGCAGATTGCTCGTGCTCTTGTTCTTTGGCAGTGAGACATAGTCGTGGCCATGCTCGGGTGCGAAGCGGAGGGTCTGCGGCAACGATGCATATGGTGCTTGGTGAGGAGAGCCTGGCGGAGTGAGGTGGTCAGCAATGAAGCCCATGTGCAGCACCGAGAGCGAGGACCGGTTTCGAGAGGAGCAGAGAGAAGAGCGGGAGTAAAGAGAAGAAGGAGTAGACAAGGACGACGAGCGAGATTGGGCTTGGGGAAACGGAGCTGGACGGGCTGCGGCAACTGGGCCAGCAGCGGGCGCTCATGAGCAATCCAGGGAGTAAATGCGCAGCGGCAGAGCATGACGAGGCCCAGGCCAGGACGGTGTGCGCGGGCGCGGAGACAAGATCGAACGGAGTCATCAGACGCTTACCATCTTCATGTGGCCTGCTCATCCCCTCTTGTGCGCTGCTGCGGGCGACAACTAGTTCGAGGCGGGAAGCACAGCGCTCAATAGACACGGCAGGCAGGGCAATTCCTTCGTCTCTTGCGGTGTGCCAGCGCCAATGTCTACGAGGAGCACGGCGAGTCGCGGTGGGGATTGGCCTGGGGCACGATGCAGATGCAGGACGGGTATGGCAGAGAGGGAGCGCGGGGGACGTGGTACAGCGCCGAGCGCGGCGAGCGGTGGTGCGTTGGGACGGCGGTTCAGCTTCGGAGAGCGACGGTCGAGTGCAGAGGCAGGGCAGCACCACGATGCATATACGCACGCACACTCAGCACGGGAGGGGGGCGACGGAGACGGGGCAAATGGGTGAAGCGACTGCACGCTGCCGCTCGAGAGTACCAGTCGTGGTCGGCCGCCGCCATGTGATGCAGCTAGCTGGCCATCTGATGTGTTTTCTTTCGCCCACGAGGGCCCCGCATGACGAACAAGCAAACGCCCGCCTTTCAGTGCCCATGGAACTGAATGAATTGAAGGCCCGCAGCCAGTCCGTGCTTCCAAGCGCCCTGTCCGCCCGCCGCCTGCCTCTGTCTGTCTGTCCGCCCCGTCTGTCCGTCTGTCGTTCGCCTGTGGTTGACTGCTTCCGCTCCACCCGCCCGGCCATTGGCTGCCCCCAATTTCACGCGCACGTGCATGCCCAATTCACCGCCATCATCGTCTCTGCCGTAGCCTGTCGCTGTGTTCCGCCCAGAAATTCCGACAGCCTGGCCCTCTGCGTCAGCAATCGCGTCGCGTAACAACGCTCGAGGGAGACGTACTACGGTGCATGTTGACCTGCTCGATCCACCACTCTCCAAAGCTGTCCTCGACGCCTTGGTCTGCCGCCCCGACTCGCTCGTCTCTCTTCAGGCCGCACAGCATGCAAGCCTGCGGTGCCGGCACGCCCCCCTCGCTCTGCTTCAGCACCCTCACGGCCATGGTCTCTAACAAGTCGGGAACCAGGCCGAGCGTGCCACTCTTGACCTGGTTCGCCGCCGAAACAACGTGCCGCACTTTCCCTACCTGTTCTTTCCATGCTCGCACAACATCCGATACCTCTCGTTCTTCCTTCATGCTCTCGCTCTTATCGATGCTTGACAGCTTCATCCCAGACGTAGCGCGAGAAGAAGCTGGGCCGATGCGCATGCCCTGAGACAGGTGTTGATCTCGTTTCCAACGCAGTTTACGCCCTGCAATAACGTGAGCCGCAACAGACACTAACATGAGGTAGCCTTGGAGAAACATGACCGTGCCAGGCTCCGAGAGGAGCTTGTTCCGCATGGGCAACGCCTGCGCAGTCATCGGCTTGAACAACTTGGTCTGAGCTTCAGCGAACAATGGCGGGAAGAGGGTGAGCAACACGGCCGGTGGTGGCACGTTCGTCGGAGGCAGCTCTCCGGGCTGCACATCCCCGGTCGTGGGTGACAGAATAGGTGCAGGCACACCAAGCGTGGACTCAGATCTGGTCTGCTTCTCCTTCGGGTTGCCAAGTGGCTTGTCAGCCTTTTTGGTGGGGATTGACGCTTCCCAGTCATCGAATGTATCCCACGAATCATCATCTTTCTGGCCTGGAGAAACACCAGTAGGCTCTGGCTGCTTGGTACGAGCTATCAAGCCAAAGCCTCCGGTAGGACTCAACAATGTCGATTGAGACGGTGCCTTAGGATGCATCTGGTCTTTTGGATCGTTGCTTGCTGAGTGATTTTGACCTGTTAGACTAAGATCGCCTAAAAGATCTGCCATACCAGTAGGCGGGGCTGCATTTGCAGTCGATTGTTTTTGTTCTGAATCTTCGAAGTCTCCAAAATCATCGTCGCCAAAATCATCCTCTGCATCAAATAGCACGCTTGGATCAGCAGACTTCTTCGCCTTGATCACAGGTGCCCTTTGCCATGTTGTTTCCACCGGCCCAGAAGGCCCTGTAGACGAAAAGGAAAAGACATCGCTGTTCGCAGGAGCTGTCTGTGCTGGTATTGCAGTTTGTGATACAGGTGTTGATAATGCGAAGGGATCCTCCTGCGTGCGATTTGCGGCTTGCTCGAACGCCAGGTTACCGCCTTCAAAATCTCCCCAATCATCTTCTTCATCATTGGCTTGATTTCCAACGCTTCCTTGGTTGCCCCATTGTGAGGAATGTGATACACTTTGAAGAGTTTGAGGAGGCGCTGATGTAACATGTGCGCTCAAGTTGTCAAAGAAACTGAATGTTGGCGCAGACTGGTCGCCCGTGATTCCCGGAGGCTTGTGGCCCTCGCTCGGAGCCGGAGTGGATCCGAACTCTGCAAAGAGATCCGCCGACATGGCACACACTCGATTGAATAGAAAGAGATGGCATGAAATGAAAGTTGAAGTAAGATGTAGCGATGGCGCTAAGCCGGGGCGAGCAACGGCCCCGGATTTAGTGCCGACGCCCGCCGATGATCATTTTGCAGTCCAACAATACCATCCTCTTTTAACCACAGCAAGAATATCGTCCTATGTGCCATAATTGTAACCATACAGTTAAGTGAGCCCATGCTCGATGCATACAGCACGTAACTGTCATTGTATTCCCTGGAAGCGTAACCAGGGACTGTAATTAAAGCAAATCAATCCTCTACCTCAATCCTTTACACGATCATTGTGCCTCAGTTCTCGCTTCACGTACCTATGTAAGCAAGGCTTGATAGACGACTCGCTCCTACATCCTGAAGTTTGAAACACCACCCCAGCACGCAATAACCATCACCACATTTCTTAGTGGTCCCGATTTAATTTCGAAGCAAGCCACAATGACATTCTTCAACCAACTCAGTTTTCCTCCGCCAACTTTCACAGAAGACAATATCATCGATCTCTCCACCAAAGTGTACATCATAACCGATGCAGTTGGAGACACTGGCCTCAGACTCGCCAAGCTGCTCTATGGCCTGCATGCCACTGTCTACATCGGCAGCCCCTCCGCGGACATGTATGCTGCTACCGTTTCGATCATCACCCACGACTACCCATCCTCTCAAGGCGCTCTCAAGCCGTTTATAGCCGACTTCGCTGACCTAGTAGCCATCAAGCAAGCCGCTGAGGCCTTTTTGCGAGTGGAATACCGCCTCGATGTACTCTTCTTGAATAATGGTGTTGCGACAATCTCGAAAGCGAACAAACCGGAAGATGTGCGGAATGTCGATTTCGGCGTCGACTGCCTTGCGCCATTCCTTTTAACAAAGCTTTTGTATCCCCTGATGAACCGTGTGTCGACACACTTCTGCCACCCAAATACTTCAATCCGCATCGTGTATATCTCCTCCCATCTCGGCAGGCAGACGCCTGGTGGCATCAGCCTCTTTTCTTCTGGGACAAGCCTTTCTTACTTATCCTCATCCTTATCCTCATCATACAGCTACAAAGAACTCCCTGACATGCCTCACCACATACAAACAAGAGCAGGTGTCTACCTCCTCGCGCATGAGTTCTCTGTTCGCCACTCCTCAGATCCCAAAATTGATGAGCATGGTATAGCTTCCCGTAATCCAACTGGCGTCTTGCACGTTTGTGTAGATCTCGGCCCAGCGGACAGCAATGCAGAGCGCTATAGGCCTCCCTCTCTACGCAACTTAATCATTCCTATGTCAAAGGGGTCCAAATATGGTGTTTACACCATGCTCTATGCTGGGATCGCCCCCGGTATTCAGGACGGTGATTTTATAGTTCCTTATGGAAGGAAAGGCGAGGCACCAGAACACGTTGGAACAAGCAAGGTTGTGAAAGATGGACAGGACAGGAGCGTAAGCGCACGATTGTATGAGTGGTGTGAAACACAGATCGGTCCATTCATGTAGGCAGGACGATCCAAAGCAATATTGCGTCTACAAAAAAATCAACCGTATTGTGGCAAGATCGACCTAGTAGACCTGGGCGTTTAATATATGATTAGACAGGCATCATCTGCAAACCCCAATCAGAAGCGAGATTATCACACGTATTAGACACGCATCACATCAACAAACACATTGTTGATTGCCCACCATATGATTCATTCGATCATGTCATGAAGTCTATGGAAGGAATTCGCCTTGAAACCCACCCAATCCATTATGCATCATTTGGTCAATAATTCATCATGGCACCTGCCAAACCAGCGTCCACATCCCCAGAACCGAGTATCTAGAGACTTTTTGATTAAAGAAACAAGCCATGAATATAAACGCTTATTTCTTGGAAGCCTTCTGAGCGGCCTTGGTGACCTTGCCGGCACCCTTGTCAGACTTGGCGACGGACTTGATGACACCGACGGCGACGGTCTGACGCATGTCACGGACAGCGAAACGACCGAGAGGGGGATACTCAGTGAAAGCCTCAACGCACATAGGCTTGGAGGGAATCATCTTGACGATGGCAGCATCACCAGACTTGACGAACTTGGGGCTGCTTTCAACGGACTTGCCGGTACGGCGATCGATCTTCTCAAGAAGCTCAGCGAACTTGCAAGCAATGTGGGCAGTGTGGCAATCAAGAACCGGAGCGTAACCAGCACCGACCTGACCGGGGTGGTTGAGGACGATGACCTGGGCGTTGAAGGATTCGGCGCCCTTGGGGGGATCGTTCTTGGAGTCACCGGCAACGTTGCCACGACGGATCTCCTTGACGGAGACGTTCTTGACGTTGAAGCCGACGTTGTCACCAGGGACACCCTCGGTAAGCTGCTCGTGGTGCATCTCGACCGACTTGACTTCAGTGGTCACACCAGCCGGGGCGAAGGTGACGACCATACCGGGCTTGATAACACCAGTCTCGACACGACCGACAGGGACCGTGCCGATACCGCCAATCTTGTACACATCCTGAAGGGGAAGACGGAGGGGCTTGTCAGAGGGGCGGACTGGGGTATCGATGGCATCGATGGCCTCGAGGAGGGTCTTGCCGGTGGCCTTGGTCTTGGTCTCCTTCTCCCAGCCCTTGTACCAGGGGCAGTTAGGGGAGGGCTCGATCATGTTGTCACCGTTGAAGCCGGAGATGGGGACGAAAGGAACGTGCTTGGGGTTGTAGCCGACCTTCTTGATGAAGGAAGAAGTCTCCTTGATGATTTCCTGGAAACGATCCTCAGACCATTTGGTGGTGTCCATCTTGTTGATGGCGACGATGAGCTGCTTCACACCGAGGGTGTAGGCAAGAAGAGCGTGCTCACGAGTCTGACCATCCTTGGAGATACCAGCCTCGAACTCACCAGTACCGGCGGCAATGATGAGAATGGCGCAATCGGCCTGAGAGGTACCAGTGATCATGTTCTTGATGAAATCACGGTGACCGGGGGCGTCTGGTGCATGTTAGCAAATGTGCATACACCTCATCCTTTATTCCAGGCAACATACCAATAACTGTAACATAGTACTTCGGGGTCTCGAACTTCCAGAGAGCGATATCAATGGTGATACCACGCTCACGCTCGGCCTTCAGCTTGTCAAGCACCCAGGCGTACTTGAAAGAACCCTTGCCAAGCTCGGCAGCTTCCTGTATTGCGAGTCAGCATGGTTCACACCATCAGAAGCGACGAGCAGAACAGGCAAGGCGGCCGCAGGTGCACATGGCTGTGGGTAATTTTGCATGTGCAGGATCGCTGTGCGTCATTAGGATGCTGTTGGCGAGCATCCCAAAGAGGACTAGCGCTAGTGCGAAAAGTTCGCACACCCCACCATGCAAATTGCCCCTCAGTACGATAAGCCAAAAATGTGGCCTTGTGTGTTTGCAGTACCGCTGCCTGTCGCCGACGCAGATAAAAGAGAAATGCGTCCGTACCTTCTCGAACTTCTCGATGGTACGGGAGTCGATACCGCCGCACTTGTAGATCAAGTCTGTATTCTCATGTGAGCTTCTGTTACCCCGCCTTCGGTCGCTGGGGGTGCTTACGTCCAGTGGTCGTCGACTTGCCAGAGTCGACGTGGCCGATGACGACGACGTTGATATGAGTCTTTTCCTTACTACCCATATCGTTAGCAAGATGTGCTGATGTGCCGTTGTGGCGTCCTCGATGACTCGAGGCTGCGGTGGACTCACCCCATGGCGTCGGTGTTGCGGATTGGATAGAAGTTGAGTTGAAGTGTTTGAGATACTCCTACAGATTCTGTTAGATAGAGCAGACAAAGTGTCGGCGGAACGAACTCACAGATGTGAACGCTTAGTGGTTCTGGGTATGAGTTGACAAGTTGAAAAAGGCTGGGTGCGGGTGTAGAAGAGATTATATAGGCAGCGAGCAGCGCGGGGCAGAGTGGCGGCTAGCACAGCACAGGCCATCTTGGCGGTTGGGCTGGCGCGCTCTGAAAGGTTTTTTCGTTGCCGTGCCAGCCCATCAGTGATTCGAATTTCACAGCAGAAGCCCCACCGGTGATCCAGCTCTATGCTGCGCTTCTAGAAAGGGCGTCTGCCTGCCTTGTCCGTAGCAAGTTTGGTAGGGCTTTATAGTGGGTGGCGAAGAAGTACTGGGATTTGTGCCGTCATTCGAGGAGCTTTCACGGCTACCTCTTTGAGTCCAGCATCCCGCCTTCCCACTATACCACTATTATTTATCTCGAATTGGGGGACCATCTAGGTTCATGACGAACATTGAAATGACTCATCCCGCCCCTCCATGACCACCTGCATCGTGTGTTGTGTCTTAGAATGCCCTGCCAATAGAATGCTTCAAGGTAGCGCCCTTGAGCCCTTCTTTAAGCTCAGAAAGTGAGGATACATCTCCGAGAAAATGTGCTACCGAGTCTCTGTTGAGTTTAGATCAGACACTACTGAAACAGTGGAGGAGTAAACTCGATCCTATTTGTTGGACCACAGGTCTCCCAACCAAATATCTGGAGTGTTACAACCTTCAGCAGAAAAATGAACGGTCAGTTCGGTATTCTCCAAGACAAGTTAAATAGTCTCTGGATACAATTGCTATTAGCTGTTCTACAAACTGATTCAGGCTCTCGTACTATTTCCCCATTATCCGGAAGCACAAATATAAAACTCCTTCTCATGATCTTTATCGACTCTGCTAACAGTTGAGGGTAATCTGTTATGGTTTAGCTGCCGACTGTACTTTATCAAAGAATCGGTACAAATGTATCTATCATCTATAGAAGCATGTTACATACATGTGCAACTAATAATCCTAGGTATGCTCTATAAAATTCTGATTCATTATATGCTTGGTGTTATGCATTCACTAGTTAACATAGTCTTTCGTTGTCACTGTATCTGCAGTGCTTGAAATTTTCAGCAACTGTAAATCACTTACCCTCTCACTAGCACGCTTGTGCGATGTATAATTGCTTGACGCTCAACGGTGCTACGGTCATAGCTTATCAAGTTTTCTAGTTTATATTTTGAGCAACTAAAAGGCATGCTTAAGGGATTCAATATCCAAGCCAGACGGGGTGTCGATGCCTTCATTCTCATGATGAATATAGGCAATGTCAGATAGCTAAATGCTGTTCCGCTAAAGGTCACGGCATTTTTTCTCACCATTACAGTACTCCTGCAGCGAATGATTTCGTTTCCGCCGAACCCACTGGCCCCGAAAGGCGTCTCCCTACCCCGCGACACCACACCAACGCTTAGTGATGTAATGCACATGGTTCAAATTACTTGGTCGAACAATTCTGGCGTTTGTAGAGACAAAGGGTGTCGCCTTTCATCGATACCGCGTTTTGCTATTGCTAATTGCAACCAGTGCACGTCATATGAGTGGACAACTAAGTTTAGTACACACTCAATCAGTTCTTTCGATTTACTTCAATGTCACATTTACGTGGATCGTCGGGACATTGGGATAGGAGCTCCGAACATCGATATGCAGATAAGACATCCAATAAAAGCCAAGGTGCGTGCCTGTTAGCATGAGATTTCTTACTATGAAACTAGCTGTTTTTATAACTGAGCTAGTAAACGTATCCCAGAAACGAAATTCACAACGGATGATATGGCTATGGCAGCCGCGATAAGGATATTTCTACGAAGCAACGCGGATATACGCCATATCCTAGACATATTGAAGCACTAAATAATGCACTACTGCACTATATGCCTACAAGATTGTAATTGGATTACGATATTGACCGCCAGAGGAAGCGCTGATGGGCTTAGGAGCAGGCAGAGGTAGTATAGTACAACGGTAGTTATGCAAGACAAGGGCAATCTAGCTGAGCGATTAGCGTTCCGGCTAAGGGTCAGCGTGATTTAGACAACCGTAATTCACTGTGTCTTTGGTTGTATGAAGTGAAGGTGGACCTGCTGCTCTTCTGGAAGTGTTGATTTATCTGATGTCCTATGCTGCGCGAGACGCTACCAGTGAGGAATCATTACATAAGCAATCTCAACATCCGAAGAACGGCCGACAGCAGCTGCGACACCGAGCTTTTCCTCACCTCCATTCACCCCGACCATTACCCATCTCCATCCATCGCCCAGGGCTTCGAAACACCTAGCAAGTACGCCAATTCCTCCGCGAGAAGCCTTTCCGAGGCCATTGAAGCTTCAGAAACCCGCGCTAACCCGCACCCGCGAGCAGAGCCCACGATGAATACCACGCGCTTTTTCCGTCCGCTCGCGAGGGCTGCATTCCGCCAGCCTACCCTCATCCGCCCGTCCGTCGTGGCACGCCCGGCTCTCGCTGCCTCCCAGAACCAATCCCAGAAGACCGAGATGTCCGCCCAGCAGATGGTGCGCTCCTTCACCGGGATACAGCTGCCTCCGGGATGCTAATTCATGCTTTAGACCATCCTCAAGTCAGCCATGCCGCAGCTCATTCCGTTCTTCTTCGTTAACGAGACTACCGTGGCTTTCATTCTGCTGCCCTCCCTTATCTACGTCATGTCCAAGTACATTCTTCCCCAGCGTGTCCGCCTCTTCGCGGCCCGCCTTTTCATCAGCAAGCTTTAAGTAGCCAACTTGCAGAGGATGAGGAGGATTGTGTACAATTAGTCAATATGTGCTTGTAGACAATGAAGAGGTTCTCAATGGTTTACATGTGCCGGAAGAAGTATTTCTGAAATATTGAATTAGAAGCTATAGGATACATTTACAACCCTTTCTCCATGTCCAGCAGCTGACGACCTGAATCTCCGATCGTTTCCTCTACACTACGGAATTTTATGCCCAGGAAGGTTTGGACCTAAGACTATGGTTAGCACTAAATCGCGAGTAGCAGGTCGAGATAGCTCACTCTTGAGTTGTCTGCTTTCCATGCATCTCCGGGGAGTGAGCTCTTGCCCGGTGTACCCTTAGGTACTCGCTCATCCGCTCCTGGCACATTTTCCCTTAGGATGTCGGCAATCCTTTGGCTGTCCACTGCGCCAGCTGTGACGATGTAACGTTGATTTCCAGCATTAGGCGCATCCATGGCTAGGACATGAGCCTGAGCAATGTCCTGGTGCTAGTCAATGGTTTGTTCAAGTAGGCCAAAAGGGTTTACTCACCCTCACATCTACATAGATGTGGACTCCGTTCGGAGGGAGCTCACCGTCGACATTTTTCTCCTTTAGGAACGAATTCCACAGCCTTGCTGTACTCTCATTCAGGTCTTCCATGTTCTTCACCTTGTGCATTAGTGGCCCATATACCATGGGTGGATTCAAGACGATCAGCTCCCACTTTACACCTTGCTCCTTCTGTATCTTCCACGCCGCAAGCTCCGCAAATTTCTTCGACGCTAAATAAGCAACAACCTTGTCATCCCCAGCGGCCTCGGCTTGTTCCAGGGTCAGTGGGTACCAGTCGTCCTCAGTGTACACCTTATTTCGTTCATCAATAAGGCCCCATGCGCCTACAGCAGCAAAAGACGATGTCAACACAACTCGTTTCACACTGGAGGGAGCAACGCGTTGAATCTGGAGTGAGGCACAGTCAACAACGGGAGAAACATCCAGTATACCAGCATGCTTACCCCAGTAAGGACCTCGGTCGTACCATCGATAGCAGGGACCAAAAAATCCTTTGCGCTACCAGCAGCTTTGTAGAGGAAGGGACTAGCAGTGTGCATTACGATGTCGAATGGCTACCATGCGGTCAACATATAAGGTTAACGGGAACGCTTTACAGGAGGATCCTGTAGGTAGAATTTTGACAGAGGCAGACAACTTACAGGCTCGCTATTCAAAGCGTCGTCAAAAGCCCCTGAAATCGTCATATCAGGTACGATGGCAAAGTCCAACTGCTTCTCCGATGCTTCGGGAAACAGCGCTTTCACATCATCCACCTTGGATTGGGAGCGCACCACTGCGCGAATAGAGTGTTTGGCTGGCGAGCTGAGAAGCTGCGACAGGATATGCGAGGCAATAAAGCCATTGGCACCGGTCAGCAGTATGCGGTGGGAAGCCATGGGTGGGTTGTTATCTTGGGTGTAAAGAGGAAGTAAGTCTTGAGATGGGATGATGCTAATGGGTTACTGGGTTGATAATGGATTGTGTCCTCCCTCATCGTCGTGGCCTTTGTCCATTTTATATTTCCAGATTTTTGTGATGTCACACACATTCGATCAAGTCCAGTTCATGTTGCGCATGCATTTGCAGCTGGCGATACGAACCTAAAGCCGTCCACCTAAGCAAATGGTGCAAAGTGGATGCCTAATTCCATGGAACTCTTGCTTGGAAACCAAACGAATGATGGTTGAGCTATTGACCTACTGGGATGCAGAATGCTTTGTCAAAGCTAGGCGCAGCCACACATTTCTCCTGTACGGAGCTTGGCCGGTCTTATTAAGCCATGTGGTCATAGTTACTATCCCTGGATTTAAGCTGCAATATCCGAATGCATGCATTATCCACATCCCGACGTAGACAATGGGCAGCCCGAAGAATTTCGTCGGGCATGATCATCTGCTTAATAGTTGGATTCATGATGCTATACGATTCAGCCATCTGGACTGCAGAACCACTATCCTTATCTACGCTTTTGCGACTCAACACGTCGAGTTGGTCTGCGTCAAAAGCCCCAGCCGCCAAGGTAAGCTATTGTAATCTGTGTTGGCATTTGGGTCTACGCCTTGATACAAGAACCTCATGCCGCACGGTGTGATCCGTAACCTTTGATCGACCTGCGTCCTAATAATCTCTCCATGGCTTATACTTCTAGTCCACTGCGTCCCATTAAATGCGACATTCTTCTCCCCCATGAACGGATGGTCTTCGGTGGCAGCAAGCGTGGTCCATGGTCCAGCGATGGAGGAGCTAGTCCAGGATCGGAAGTAACGCTGCTCGGCTGTGCTTATACACTCAACAAGAAGTAGATATGAGCTGTTACCAACTGTGTATACGTTGGAGGCTTCGAACAGGTCAAATTTATTGGGTTCTTCCAAGACGATGACAGGTTCGCTCATTCCATTCGGAAAATCGGCGACGCGCGTTTGACTTCGGTACAGGCGCCCGTTGTCATCGGACGAAAACAGATGGCAGTCGGACTCGTCGCAGATAACCCACATGTCGACCCAATATCCACCCTCGAGGTTTTGCTCGATGAGCGCCGGCGTCCCGTTGTAGAACGTTTTAGGGGCCGTCCAACCCGCTGGATTGCTGATGTCCGGATTGGTGCTGTACGCTGCATTGCCGTTCTGGTAGACGAGATACCATAACTTCTGCGGCTCAAAGTAGAACACCTCGGGGGCCGCGCGATATCCAGTGCCGAGGGGAGCTTGGTCAAGGTAGTAGAAGGGGGCTGCGCCGGCCTCAGAGAAGGACGTGAAATTGAAATAGACAAGCGAATAGCCTGCGGCCTGGGCAGTGCTGGCAAAGACATGGTAGGTGTCTTCGTAGAGGATTATAGAAGGGTCTTTGATGCCTGCGATGCCACGGGTATCGTTTTTGGGGTAGACGAGGGCGGGGGTTGACGACCACGAGAAGCTGCTGGGAAGAGCTGCCTCGACGGCAGCAGCCGCCAGCACAAGGCTCTTACCTATCATCCACTTCATTGCTGGAATTGACTGCAAGAAGCTCTCTAAAATCTGTCCATGGGTACTTTTCCTTCCATTTTATAACCGCCACGCTTCCAAGCTCGTCCTGTGGCGATGGCGAAAATTAACCGACCCATATTGTTGCAATCTAAAGAACGTGGCTTCCAGATTTCTTCGTTGCTGTCGAGGCTGGTGAATCTGAAACCGGCGACAAACCCTGCGTTACGGTTGCTCTTAAACCGCGGTATCTTTTTACCCGGGAGATTACCGAGGTTTGCAATATGGGAAGGGGGCTTGGGAATCCGTCTACTAGGGCTGGCTGCAGATCACAAACTTATTCCTTCTAGAAGACGCTTTGTGGTCATGTTTATACTCAAGAACAGAGAAAGTTTCTGGTGACATAGTACATAACATAAAAATTACCGTCCACCGCAAACGAATAGGGGTATCGCAGAGCTAAGCCGAAAATAGTGAAAGGGCCCTTCTACTTTAACTTCAGCGCACTTCTTTCTCGACTTTCCACCATTCCTTTACCGGTATCATTCCTCTTCCGCTCTGCCTCCGCTTCAACGCTGGCGGTTGTTTCTGACTCTCTCCCTTGTTGCACACTTCACCGTCACTGTGTATTTCTCTTCTGACTATCTTCGCGAAAGATCTCCTCAGGCGCATAATCTTCCGTACAGGCTGTTGACTTGCCACGGACGAGACTGACGAAAACGAAGTTTCAGGATCCAGCTCAGTGTCACTGTCACTACTTGCTTCCAGTTCAGTATCAATATCTTTTGGTTCTTCGTACGTTTTGCGCTCCAGGTTTCGCAACCCCTTATCAAGCGAAGGGCGTGAGCGTTGAGACCGCAGGCCAGAAATAAGTGCTCGGATATCCCTCCTCGAGCGCCGCAACTGACAGGGACCTTCTTCGTCAGGCTTCGAATCTGACTCCGAAAAGTAAAGAACGGGCGTGTCCGGGGGTGTTATTACCCTGCGCTTAGCAGGAATAACCACCATGGGGGATGACGCCCTCATGCGTTTACCCAACGAAGATGACGAGCGCTGCGTATGCTTTTGCACTACAGGAGAGTACGGGAGCACGCAATCATTCCCATCGTCTTCATCCAGCTCGGGGAGATTATCATACTTCCAAGCCTCCTCACTCCCTTCCCGGGAAGATGACGGGCTGGGTAGTAATTGTAACACAGGCATTGGCTTCAAAACCACTTGCCGTGTCGGATCTCGTCCAACTGGAGTGCATTGTACCCATTCTCCAATGCCTTCTTCCCACTTGAAACCGGCACCAACAGATGGCGAGTCGTTCTTACGAGGAGTAGGAGCAATTACGACGTTGCCTTTGAGGCGCATGGACTTTTCGACCTCACGAGCAAATTCCATATGCTGTGGTTTACGGGTGCTCTGCGCGAAGTCCATAGAGGACTCTAGGGCTAGTCGCTTCAGCGTCCAGAGTTGATGTGGAAGGCGGATGCCTGAGATAGATATCATGCCCTGAACAGAACGTTGAATCTGTTCGAACCCGTAGTCTTGCCAGATCTTGCCAGTGCCACGCGCAACGGCTGACACAAAACCAGGGATGGTTCCGAGTACATCCGAGTTATCGATGTAGGTGGTAGGCGGAAACTGGGACAGGATCCAGGAAATGGCACCCCCCATTGTCGTAGCACTCAGCGACACCATAGCCTGAGCCTTGTGGCAGCCGTCAAGGGAAAGGAGAAAAGCGGCAGAGACTACCCATACAGCGCGCTGAGCCAGGACTTGCATCGTCTCCTCTAATGGAAGAAGCTGTGCCAGGTCATCTTGAATGTCCTTCCGCGTTAGAACGCCAATCACCATTGCATCAACAACCCATGTCACTCGCTCTACAATGCTCCTACACCCTAGCTCATCTCGACGGCGGTTTGCAAGAGCTATACTACAGAGCACAGAAAGCAGGCTTGAGAAGGTTGTATTCAAGGCGTCGCGAAATTCTTCTCGTGAGGATGGCTTGAATTGTCGAGTAACGACGTCCGTCTCTACATTCGTGTATGTAGGTTCTTTGGGAAGGCCTATCCCGGCGCGAATAGCCGTTTCTAGAAAGTTAAAGGCACCATCAGAGGTCCGATGATCCCCGTCAGTTAGGGTGCGGACCAAGCGATCCCAAATAGGGTGCATGCATGCGGTTGCCAGCCATTCCAAAGGCAGGAGTTCCTGCGATATGATATATTCTAAGAGTTCGTAGAGAAATCGGTGTCGGCCAGTTCGGTTTACGAATCTTTTCACCATCCAGAGATAGCGCGATCGTTTCTCATCAAAGAGGCTAGCTGAGAGGTTGTTCGGAATAAGAAGTGGTGAAAGGGTTGTAGAGAAAGACCAGAGGAGTCTTTCAGCCTCGTCCCACGCAGAGGCATTGAGACAATGGTCCACTAGTAGGTTCAAGGTTTGTGGTCCCAATAGTCCATCGGCAAAGGCATCACATAGCAAGGAGGTTCCGTGAGCCCTTACTACCTGCTTGAAAGCCCGCCAACCCTGCCCAGAAACTGTTTCAAATTGGCCCTCGAGGTCCATATAGATCTCTTGACAGATATCTCTACCGTCATCCTCCTCCCTCCCTTCCTCTTCCTTGTCCAACTGAGCAAAATGTTCTTCAAGTTGGATGTATTGCGGCATTTTCCTTAGGCAGGAACCAAAGAGTGATCGTGTTCCCTTCCACCTCTTTTCTTCGCCAGTGGTTGTGGCTTGGAGTAGGTTCGCGTAGGCTTCCGACAAGCCTCTGACGAGGTCGCTCATGTCGGGCGGCATCTCCTTCTTGAGCTCTTGTATATGATCGACCTTTGCAATCAGTGGTCCCTTGTATTTAGAGTACTTGTTCAGTGGTGAGCCTTGAACCTGGGGACTCTCCTGCCAGGTGCCCCCACCGCCAGTTCGAGCGATAAGAGGCGTTAATGCAATCGGGCCTGAGATGGTACCAGAGCGCATGTCTCCTTTGGCCATGCTCGCACTGTGACATTTTTTGCCCCCTCGCCCGCCGTATGTCTTCCTGCCTGCGCCGCTTGATGCATCGGGCATCCAGTCCGGATCCAATCGCTTTTCGAGACCGCGCGGTCTTCGTGGCGGTTGGGAGGCATTGATAGGCTTTCGTGGGGACGCTTTCAGAGAAAATGCAATGGCGAAGCTTCTGCGATCCTCGCCAGAGCTACGCGGACGTTCTGTTTCCTTGCGCAGTTTTGCGAGCTTGGAGGACAAGGGTCGGAGGAGTCGATTGCAGCGGGTTGTGTTCCACGGGAGGTCATTGCTCGCGGCCATAGTGGTAGTTATATTTTCAAATCATAAACAAAGTATACAAGGTACGAATGCGGCGCAGCTCAAGGATATGGGCGCAGCTCTTGCGTGTTGTCAGTCTGGGAGGGCTGATGTGTTTGTACATAAACATCGGGTGTCGGCGGTTTGATTTGATCTGATTCAGCCCGCTTTGGGCATAGCGCGCACACGAACTTTGACCAAGAACGCGCTAGGCGCGTCCGCTTAACACACGAGATGCAATTCACTTGGATTTACATGTGATCATCCAAATCTCAATCTACTACTCTCACCTATTCTCACCTACCTCTAGATGGTCTGTTCCATAATTAAAGCCCTCTCAGACCCTCTAATATAGGTTGCGGTGCTGCCTCGACGTAGAATATAAGGTGCGGTCCTGAGTACGATCGCTCTAAGTCGTCCATGAACACCACGACTTTTGGGATCCACTTGATGCCCAGCTGTTGCTTGTGCTGTATGAGTAACCATGCAAAAGGGCTTCCGTTTTCAGAAGCTGCGCTGGATTAGCCGCCAGTCCTGAACATGGTCGTGCATTTTTCTTACCGAGAATGGCTTTTCCTTCATCGGTTGTCATGTCAAAGGTGACGCCCGGCCATTTCTCGATTTCTTTTCCAACATTGTGCAGCGCCTGAGTAACAATCTTCTGCGTGTCCACATTTTCCACGTCCATCATCCAAAGGTACCGGAGATTTGACACGTTGGGATTGTCTCGGATCCAGTATCCCCAAAAGACATCGGAAAGCTTGCGGAGGCGAGGTAGCTCGTCATCGGAAGGCTGACGACCCCACTGCTGCCTTGCTGCATGGAGGGGACCGTTAAGCACTTGACCGAATATGACTTGAAGCCATGTGTTAGCTGAAGAACTGGGCTGAAATGCAATACTGCCCTAGATTACGTATTGAGCCAGCTCACCTCCGTCTTTGCGATTTACGCAAAACCTGTGATTCGCCCCAGTAGCCTGTAGTTCCAGTAAGCCTAGTGATGAGAGTCGTATGTACGGCTGGCCTCACGTAGTATTCAATGTTGCCGACTTTGTACGTCTGTTGGGCTATTGGGATCCGGTTGCCTTGTTCGTCTTTCTTCTCGTCATCCCAATGCTGAACAGCATATGGAAAGTTATGTCCTCCATCCGACTCCGGCTTGCCATCGATACCAAGAGCCCCGACAACGGACCCGACATACCAGTCCTCCATGTCTGCATTGCTCTGCTGAGCCCAACCTTCCGTCCAACCCCATGTCTTTAGGTCCGCTGGACATTGGGTTAGGAGAATCCGCGTAGAAATGACCCAGCCGCAGACTGTAGAGCATCGGCGGTGTTGGAGAGAACGAACTTGCCTTTCAAATCACCCTGCCACTCGCTCTTTGCCGAAGGGGGGTTCCTATCCTTCCATTGCTCGATCAAAGTCCCCGCTTTCTCATCTGTGGTCCGCATAAGATCCACCAAACGCGCACCCTTGCACACGGCGGTGTGCCATGTCACTTCGTCCGGGAAGACATCGGGTTCGAAGCGGCGGACCACTGACACCAGATGGCTGGCAGCGAGGCCGACGAGTACCACACAAATAAAGACGACGAGAAGCTTCATGATAAATTGGCGCAAAAACGGAGATGGGAAAGTGTTCTCTTAATCAGCGTTTAAAGGGAGGGGGGAATACCAGCGGAGAAAGTAACTAGGGGAGAAAATGAAGGAAGTACTCGAGGTAACTTCGGCCGTGAGCATTTTTGTCGGTGAGTGAGAAACACAATCGTACTGAAATTTTCTGCGCCTATAGGCTTGTTTTGACAGAGAGCACAGCAGCTTTCGGATGCATTTAAAATACTGCATAGTTGTTTGATGTCAAAGAACTGGGTTGAAATTGGCTACATAGCTGTTAAAGTTGTGCGGCAGCAGCTGCCACGGTGACTGTTCACTCGAAGCCATAGCACATCAAAACCGATATGAAATGAATTGGGAATGGAAACTTATAGAGCAGGTCATCCTGCTATCGAAGCAGGTCAAACATGCAGGATGGCATGGGACGAGATTATATAGCGATCCATACTGAATGATGCCCTATTCTACACATAGACACACTGGAAGGTGCTATACTGATTTATGTATAATGATGCCCTGGAAGAAGTCCTGGCACCACAAAAGATCGAGAACTCTCAAAATAGACATATCACAAGGCTGGTTGTTCGGGAACTTGATGAGATGTCGCTTGTCGGCATTGCGACATTCGTACCCAGTCGATGCTATGAGACAAGGGCAATTCATGAACATGTGCCTAAGTTATCAGGCGAACACAAGCACGATGGCACACGGGAAGATCCGAGGGCCCCTTAATACATGGTTCAACTTGTATCCGCCCGTCCATCGACTCGATTTGCCCAGAAAGGCCGGTGGGGGTGTGGGACAAGGTGCGAATAACCTTCTCAGCCATCCGTAAGCAAATGTTATCAGTCTGCGTGGCGCATTCTATAGCGTCGATCCCAGGACGCCATGGATTGCGCAAGGACGTCATCTGCTAGTCAGGGACGGCGACGATGAGGAGGCTCGCCATGGAGGGCCGTATTCCGAAAAGGAGCAAGTTTACGAAAGCAGACACGAATAGTCAGGCAAAGGAAATGATGAACGGACGATGTAAGACAGCCATCTCCGCAGAAGGGCCGGGCGCATCGAGTTCCATGGTGGCGGCCTGCTCCGTATCAATTCGGTTATGATAAGGCAGGAACTAACGTCTGCAGGTACGTCCATGTCTGGTAGGAACGAACAAGTCGGATGCAAAGAAGCCATCGAGGACCGTCGAAGGGGTAGGTTCAAGTGCCCGGATGGATAGTTTGGAGGGTTAATGAGGAGCACCGTCTACGAAGTTGGAATGTTCCAGGCCTCGAAACACAGAGCTTGGAGGTGGGGCCGGGGTAGGCGCCGTCGTTTGGTTGAAACGAGCGGGCCGGTGCCATTGGCGCGCCATGTCCCTGCGCAGGATTGCGTTCATGCTCGGATGGCTGGCCTCGAGTCGGAGCGGGACGATTGCATAGTGTGTACCTACTCAGCCTCTCCGGCAGCAGTGGTGGTGCAGTCGACGAAGGCTTTGGCATGCATGTAGAGATTTTCGTGGGCGTTCCTACTTAACCGACAGGAAATTCAGATCGTCATTGGATCAGTAGTGGATTGTGGTTAAGATAGCACCGCTCGTATCCAGTTGCAGGCTAATGGGGACGGTCGGAATAATTAAAGACGGGCAGGTGAAAGAGGAGCAGGTGGAAATTGGCGCCTTCAAGGCTGGCTGTGGCTTGCACCGTGCCATGTCGGTAGCGAGGGCAGAGTGCGGAGAAATAGCGTTGCGGGGCCTGGAAGGACTGCCGCATCATAGCAGCCCGTGTTATGATTCTCGCAGACGGGCCTCAGCAGCCATTGCATCATGCATCTGGGCTCGAGAGGAGCACATCCGCTGCAGCTTCAGGCCTTGTGCACAGTACATACACGGCCGGCCAGCTGCCACGGCGACAGCGTCACGTCGTGTGGCGGTCCTCGTCATCTGGCCCGGCCTGTGTGCGAGGACGGCCATCTACCTGGTGCGGGCGGTTTAGGCAACGGGCGCTGGTGCGACGGCAGAGATGATGGCGCCTGGGGGTCTAAGGTGGAAGGTGAGGGCGTCGTTTCACAGGCCATCCATCGATAAGGACGCCATGGACGAGCGACAGACGACGGTCCACCAAACAAAGGGCAGTGCACGTGTCAACCACCCAAGGCATAACATGGCATCGTCGTCATCGTCGTCGTCGAGCCGTTTCACGCCCATGCCATGGCCACTCACACCCACGCCCCGTCCCGTCGCTGGCGGCTGACAGCGGGCCCCGACCGGGTGTGCCCCAGCAAGCAGCAGCAACGACGAAAAACGAAGGGTTGATTCCCCGGCGACGGCGAGGGGAAGATCAACGGCGGCTCTCCACGCGGCGCCGGCAGCAGGACCGCCGTGGAGTCTTGGTGGGCAGGCTTGCAGCGGCGTGCCGGCGGACGGGCGACGGCCGAGCAGAGGGGCTTCGTGGTCGTCCAGAGAGAGGGAGAGAGCGAGAGGGGAGAGGGGGAGAGGGAGTGGTTCGGAGCGGGCGTTTCACTGTGGTGGTCGGGCGGTCGTCGGATGGCAGACGGGGAGACGCCGGTGGCAGGCAGCGTAGCTGTGCTCCCGTTTCAGCGTCCGCCCCGGCCGCGAATGGGCGTGCCTGATGCTCGCCTGTCGCTCGAGGGGCGCTCGCAGCCAGCGCTGGGACTGGGCCATCATGCGCTGCCCCGGCATGCGCAATCAAACTCGCTGCCCACTCGTCGCCGCTTTTCTTGTGCAGCCCCGTCCCACCCCGTCCATCTCCCTCTCCTCTTCTACTTCAACATCGCAGCTCTCGCCCAAGTCGCTCTTTTTGCCGCTGTTCACCTTCTTCTCGCCGTCGCCACCTTCGCCGCGTGCACGACCTCCTTCGCTCGCTTGCTCTGCCTGGCTCTCGATATCTCAACCCTGGTGGCCGAGTCCCGTTGTGAGCCTGCTGTTGCGGTCCTTTTTCCCTGCGCCTTTCTGTGACTCCAGCCCGGTCACCTGCACCCACCGCTCCCCTTGCGTCTTCCAGATTAACCCGCCCATTCCGGTCGCTGCCGCCGCCGCCAACATTTTCCCACGCCCAGCTTAACCATCTGCATCTACCGGGCGCCCTTGTGGCCTGCATCTGGACCCCTGTTCACCCCCAGCGCCTTGATCTTCCAAAGTGGGAGCTGGTCACGACCCATTGACAACACAACCGACACTCCCTTGTCTTCAATTCTCCCCGCCTGCTCGGAACTCTCCAGTAGCGTCCGTACCCAGATCTGTCAATTGCTGGCCAAGGCAGATACCCTTCCTTATACATATTTGTCAATCGTTGCCCTGCTGAATTCGGCACTCATCCTGGACTCATAAGACGCCTGTCGGTCCCCTAGTCTGGTACCCCGCCACTCATCTCTAGTCTTCAACAGACGCCCGTCCTAGACTGCTCTTGCGTCTTTGCTTGCACTTCCCATGGCTTCGTCGGTTGCTGCCAACCCTATCGTGGGCCTCGCCCCAAGAGCTGGTCACGGTTCAGCTCCTGAAGATCCCACTGCTGACATTGAGAACATCAATGTACAGCATTACCTGGGATGGATCTGGGTTGCCTTCGTGAGCGTCTTCTTCGTTTACCAGGTCGTATTTCACTTCGTCAAGTATCTACGCACCCTGGCCTGCCTCAACAACGAATCTCAGCGTTACTTCGCCACCCCTCACGCCCTCTTCGCCAGCTTCAGGAAACACTTTCTGGATGCACCTCTCTTCCGGACCCGCCACCATCGCGAGTTCAAGCTTTCTACCGCCATCAATGTCGGCACGTTGCCCAGTCGTCTGCAAACCTTCATGCTCGTCGGCTACTTCGCAACCAACGTCGGATTGAGCGTGTGGAAGATTGACTGGTCCCGAGGCTTTACTGCCTGTGCTGGCGAACTACGCAACCGTACTGGCGTCATGGCCGTCGTTAACATGATCCCGCTATTTCTCCTTGCCGGCCGCAACAACCCCATCCTCAAGCTCACCGGTCTTACCTTCGACACCATGAACTTGATTCATCGCTGGTTTGGACGCATCGTTGTCCTCGAAGCAGTTGCGCACACGGCTGCGTGGATGGCCAACAAGATTCACACCACTCCCAGTAAGTCATCTACTGGATTCGAGTCATCATCACTGACAGATCGTAGATGGAGGAGGATGGGCCGTCATTGGCAAGTCCATAAATACCAGCCCATTCATCATGAACGGCTTCATCGGAACGGTTGCATTTGTATTCATCTTAATTCAGTCTCCCTCTCCAGTCAGGCACGCTTTCTATGAGGTCTTCCTCCACGGTCACATTGTCGCTGCAGCTCTTGCCGTCGGCGCAGTATGGGTTCACCTTGACAAGAGGCCCCAGCAGCATATGTTGCTTGGTGTGATTGCCTTGTGGGTCATGGAGGTACATTTCAGCCTTGCTTCACCCCCGAAGAATGCTATTAACAAAACTACAGCGCGCCTGGCGATTTTTCCGCCTTCTCAAGGGCAATGTCGGTAGCGGAGGTACAAAGGCTGACGTTGAGGTTCTGCCCGGTGATGCGCTTCGTGTTACCGTGCGCATGGCCCGGCCTTGGACTTTCCGCCCCGGTCAGCACGCTTACCTGTATATGCCGTCCATTGGATTGTGGACCAACCACCCATTCTCGGTTGCTTGGAGCGAGGAAGAAGAAGACCTGAACATCACCAACATGACTGCAGATGAGAAAGGCCTTCCGATGAATCGCCAAGACATTTTAGAGCATCGCAAGACCAGCATGTCATTCATCATTCGCCGACGCACCGGATTTACTGAGAAGCTCTACAAGAAGGCTGATCTCTCCGCTGCCGGCAAATTCTCGACCACGGCATTTGTCGAGGGTCCGTATGGTGAGTGCCGGCGCTTCCCCAGATTTTCAATCTATGGCTATATTAAGCGATATTTCATGTTTGACCCCTGCTAACGTCGTGTCACAGGTGGCGAAGATCTTAGTTCTTATGGTACAGTCATGCTTTGGGCTGCTGGCATCGGTATCACACATCAGGTTCCGCAAGTTCGAGAACTCGTTGCTGCTTACGCCAACGGCACGACCGCCACCCGACGACTTACCCTGGTCTGGATTATCCAATCTCCGGAGCATCTTGAATGGATCCGCACGTGGATGACGCATATTCTGTCCATGCCACGCCGTCGCGAGATCCTCAAGATTCTGCTCTTTATTACAAGACCTCGCAACACCAAGGAGACGCACTCGCCGTCTGCTAGCGTTCAGATGTTCCCCGGCCGACCCAACGTGCAAGCCCTGATTGACCAAGAGATGGTCGAGGGTATTGGCGCTGCTTGCGTGTCAACCTGTGGCACGGGCGCTCTCGCTGACGATCTCCGCCGTGCGGTACGCAAACGTGAAACGCAATGGAACGTCGACTTCCGTGAGGAGTCCTTCTCTTGGTAAACATTCTTGCGCCCCTGCATTGTTCTTGGGTGCAATTGACTCACGACTGGTTTACACGAATGGCTTACTTACCCTACCTGTGATTTCCAATGCTACCTATCTGCCTTTTCTACACTTTTGACTTGCCGGGAGCACATGTTCAAGTCGGCGACATGTTGGATAATGTCTCGTTGCGATCGGGGTTCTAATGAAGCGATCTTACATTTCATCGACAACATCTTCTCTTCCCTGTACAAACTTTCTTACATTCCTTGACACCTTGTCTTCCAATTTTGGAACCGTCTTTACGCATATCATCTAGGTGGCTACTCTGGCGACGGCAGGGTTTGGCACGGGGAAAAAGGGTTTTAGGAGGAGCAACATCAGATAGACGAACGCGCTTCACATCACATCATACTGTATCCTGATCTAGCAATCCAATCTACGATCTCGATCATCAGTCTTGAGGCTTCCTAGTAGCCTTGTCTATTGCACATTGTTTCTCCAATCTCCCCGGTTCTTCATTGGCGTTTTGGTACATATGTTTTTTGCAAAACCTCTCCGAAATCCAGAAATAGGACCCAACGCATGATTCCAAAACTGGCTGCGCCCGCTCACCTGTGTTTGCAAGCGATGACCTGCTTATCCGACGAGACAAACAAAAGTGGCGGTGAATTTCCGCAAGCGTCCGCCCGCCGCAATAAGCCTCCGTTTTGCGGGCCCGGGCGCTGTACTGTAGATCGGATCCTACCGATCGAGGAGGCATCGTGTCAGCGCTTTCTCTCCAAGGTGATCTTGGGATTGCAATGTACGCTTCGCATGCTTTGCATTCACGGCGAGCATCGCACTCGACCCACGGCGGAGGGCATGACGTGCGCACGCAACCATCATATTGTACCATGCACGTACATGCGAGCGGGCTACGCGAGGTGTGTTTCGCGTGTGGGCCGAGCGGCTACGCGGGACGATGGTAGGGCATCGTTAGGCAGGCGGTGTTTTGAAAGTTCAGGTGTGTGTTGGGCCTGGGTTTTCGGGCTCACGGACGCTCGATGACCAGTTGAGGGATAGGGTGCGCGAAAAGCTGTGACAGACGTGGGGATACGCAGTGACAGCTTTGGAGGCCTGGATAGGGTGGGTAGATGGGGTGGGGCGCAGGCGAGCACGGAGGTCAATGCGGTTGTAGGTTTCCGTGTAGCTTTGCGTGATGCAAAGAACGCCTGAGATAAGAGTAGGGGAAGATAGGAAGACGCGTTGCGTTCGCTTCAATTCCTGCTGATCCTGTAGTATTGTTGCGCTAGGTCACTTCTCCAGGATTCCGATGATACCATGTAGCGATGTGTAAAACTCGGAAGAGAGTGTGCAAGGTAAGCAGAGGGGCTCGTCGTTTCAACGATCGAATCTTTCCATTGCCTACGTCCAAAGTAACACGGCGACACATCACTGATTGAAGATGGCTGCTTCGTCCCATTGCTAGTGTGCAACGCCGGCAGTCTGGCCAGGCCGATCGAATCGGGTTTCTTATCGTAGAGATGCAAAGCAGGTGGTCTACGAAGCCTCCCGCCATCGAGCGATGCCAGTAAAGGTCTTCATGCCCGAGCTGAGATTTGCCCCTGTCATTCACCTGTCTGCGGCTGTGGAAGCTACTGGCGATCCTACGCATGCAACACTTGGTTCCTTGCTACAGCAGCATAACGGACCATGCTATACCTGGACGGCAGTTGCAATGGTAGTGCCAACAGACAGCTCTGCAACACGGCACCAACTCGACTGAGTCACACAACAGAGTGGGTGTGAGTTCGGCGTGAGTACCATTGAGGGAATTCTTGTATCGAGTTCGGAGCGACTTCCCGTTGGACATGGCCGTCAATCAGTTCGATGCGGGCCCAAAGGCGGATCGAAGCATACAACCGCCGTGATGTGTCGTAGGGTATGCTCGCCGCCCACCCCTTCCGTGTACCGAAGTAGGATTTCTGATGAGATGCTCTCATCCCCCGTGCGCATGTGATCCATGTTGCGAGATGCACTTGGTCGTAGTGGGCTTCCCACCATCCACACCTTCTTTTGCGCCCGACGACAGGACTGTATACCACATTTGTCAGGTCGCTAAGCCAACCAAGAACTTGCTCTTTTCCAATATTTGGCTCTCCGATACCAACCTTGGCCCATGCCCTACAGAGCCAAGAGCCCCATCTCTTTCACCGTAGCTCCGCCTACTCGAGCTTTCAACCTTCGGGACGATTACCAAGGGATTTGTCAAACGGCTCCTCACCTTACCGGGTCGCACGAAAAGCATGGCCAAGGGGGGGACTTGTCCGGTTATATCCAGTTCACCCGCGAAGCCTAGAACACCACCAGTTTCTAAGCATGCGACTGGTCGGAAAAACGACAAGGGTATATATGCATGGCGCAGTAATGTCGGTACTTGACATACACCATCATCTTTTCCTGGTAACATGTGATGTCAAATTGGCCGGTAGCGAGAATCTTGAAAAACGTGCGCTGATGGCGTTTGTGGGGTTCATTTACTGATATGAAAGTTGTGGAGTGAATAGATTGGGGTTCACGACACGCACGGGGAGCGAAACGGCTGCATATAGCAGCAACAGGTAAGGCACCGGGGCTTACTAGCGCACGTGTACCTATGCTGTGCACGTCGACGTCAATGCACATGAATCACGGCCAGGGCGAGTCTATGGGTGGCTCAATGAGGAAATCGACGATGGCCGTTTTTGCATCAGCCCGGGTGTGTAGGCGTTAAGCTGGCTGGCTTTCCTGGGAACTATGAAGGGCCTTCTTTTACTGTTTTGATGATAATAAAACGGGTATCCTGATAGCGAGGAAGGCCCTGTACCAGGACGAGTTGTGCCATGGCAGCTCGAGCTTTTTTCGTGGCCTTTACTATACTTTGCTATGAGAGGCTGGGCTGCACACGGCTGTATGGCGGAGCCTTGGCGCTGAAAGCTTGCATGCACACGATGATGCTATAATGCCGCCAATTATTGTTGCCGCAGTGGCCAGAACAATGTTCATCCCATCTCACCGCTGTTACCGCGACGTTATGTAGACGAATCTGATAACGATCCTCCCGAATCTCAGAATCCTCAATAACATGGTCGGGCATCAATGGTCGTGCTCATCGTATCAAGGTGCTGGATCGATCACAAGGCAGAGACATAGTGGGCGAGCTTGCAATGCCGTTGAGGTATCTATGACACCAGTCGAGCAAGTTGGGCCTAAACACCGATCACCAGGCAGAACACGAAAGCTATGCAACTATCGAGGTCGGGAACCACCGAAGCTTCTGAGGCTGCTTGATTCTAGACTTTCATTAGGTTCATCTAACCAGCTTGGCCATTGAACCCAACGTGGTCATGCAAGATGGCGAGACCCCGGCATCATTCGCGTGTCTGAAATGCCCTTGCCTGCTCACGAGACAAGGCTCCCAGCAGTTTGCTGCGGGCTCTCGGAGTTGATACCATCCTCTAGGGCGTAGCGATCCTGTATCGCTTTCCATCCTCGCAGAACTACGTCGGCCATGACGCCGTTCTTTCCCAGTTTTTGCACTGCCTCTCCAATCGTCACCAGATGGCTCTGGTATGTCTGCTCTTCTTCATCGACACCTGTGCCTTCGTGATGTATTGGCTCATACCCCTCTGGCTCCAGCTTCAACCTATCACGTAGTTTCAAATCACTGGGGTATGGTGGCGGGGGCTTGTACGCCTCCCCTGACTTGCTTTCCAGTTCTTTCTCGAGTTCTGGTGGAATTGTCTCTGCGATGTACCAATATAGAAGGTACTGTTTTGAGCCATGACCCAACGGCATCATTTGTATCCAGATGGGCTCTGCTGTAAGCGAAGGAGCTGACACGCGGGGATGTGCTTGCGGCTGTCGGTGGAATGTGGGGAGAGGAAGGAGGCGGTTTCGGTAGCCTGACTGCATCGCAGTAAGTATGGAAACTGTCACCATAGCGAACAGTACAAAACACACCTCTTCATAGCCTTCACGCTCAGCGCCGGTTCTTGTATCTTCCCCAGCATCGCGGCGTCCCTTGGGTAGAAAGTGGAACAGGCCATGCCGGCGGTCCACAGCGCTGCATATCACCACGCGTTCCGACGCAAGGTGAAAGATAGCTACACCAGCACCTTGCACGAAGTCTTCGGAGGCAAATTGGGCAAAGTTAGGTGCTGTAGATCTGGGCGAGACGTGTGCGTCGCTCGGCATGTTGTTCGTTTGGTTGGTGGGGGAATCGTGCGGTTCTGCGAAGTCAAGGCAACAGCAGGTGCTCAGGAGTCGAAACGGGTGAGATAATGCCATATCTGCCTCAGTAATAAGGTATCACTAGCCAAAGATACTCCGTACATGTTGGAGGACAAGCTATTTGCTCCGTTAACATGGTTTCGCTTCACTATAGAAATCAAGAGGATGAGGGATGCTTTGCCAAGCACTAAACCTGCCGCAATCGGCGTTGGAACTAGTTAGCTTTCGGCACACAAAGGCATCCAATATCACTACCAGTTTTCCGGTATTCAGTAGATGCATCGAAGGGGTTATACAAAGAATTTTCTTAAAAGTGAAAAATCAAAGTATTGATATTAGAAAACTTTAAAATGTTGCATCAACAATCAAACGGCCGTGTGGCCCAATGGCAAGGCGCTTGACTACGATCCATCAGTAATCAAGAGATTCCAGGTTCGACCCCTGGCACGGTCAAATACTTCTTCTGAAGTGATTTCTTTTTTTCTCTACGCTGCATCTTTCTACCCTAACAACTGGTTGATTCCTTCCTGGGTATCTGTGGGTTACGGTAGTGAGCGTAGGCACTGTCACGATGGCTCTTGTCTGCTTTGGCTTGTTATCCTTTTTTGCGGTCCGTTGTGTTCTTCTCTGTACGATCTCGTTAATCTTGTATAGATCGTAATTATAGACAATTATTTATTAATCCCAGCTGGATAAACTGTTTTCGCTACTCGCCGACATAACCTTTACGGCGGGGTCCCCTACACATCCTAACAAAATGGGACAAACACGTATAAGGTGGTAAAAATCCGTAGAAGCCATTTTGATGTTCTGTACCTTGCGCAATACTACCTAGCTTTATATATAATATGCTTGCTTTGCGGTTTATCATGCGGTTAGCGCATGGTTTTTTATTCGAGAGTAGTCGATCTCGCATAATTAATTACTGGAAATGCTCATCGACATGGTGGGCAACTGCTCTCTCATCCCCCTCGAAATGTCCACATACTGGGCAAGTTACCGTTTCCCCTAACTCGCCCTCACCATTTGTCACTCTATTCTGGGCCCTCCCGTTCTCATATTGTGCATCTGCTTCCTCCAGCGCAGCGAAATACCCAGTAGTCCTACGTGTCTGAGCACCAGTCTCATCGTACAGGTATTCATCGTTTTCTCTAGCATCTCTTGTGTGTCGGAATCTATCCCTTTCTCTTTGGCCACCTCTTGAAATAAATGGAGCAGTTCGGATGGGAGAGCCATTTCTTCCAAGCTTCGCTCTTGAGCCTCCCACAGCGGCTTCCCCTTGTAAGCCTTGATCCTCGGAGATGACGTTCTGCACACGGCCCACTCTTCCATCTCTCAACCTTACTTTCACCCCTCGTGGATGGTCACCTCTGGTAAGTAGCTCCGCTACAATACCCTGTACTTCTCTTCCTGTGGGTTGGTCCTGTTTTAGGACTATGGACACACCTGTACCAACAGAGATAGCATTATAAGATGGGACAGGATGGTGCATTGGTATTGGCCTAGGAGAGTGCTTTATTTGTCGCTGTAGGTGAGAACCAGTTGTTTCAGCTAATCCGGAAGAGGATTCCTGATGTGAAGAAGGCCCTGAGGGCTGCTGGTCCCGTCGGCGGAACTGTCTATTTGGTCTGTGCCGCTTTTGCATAGTTGCTTGACTGTCTTTATCCAAAAAGGAGACCTTTCTAATTCCAATGGATCTTATCAGTGATCTCCTCATATAATCAGGCTTTTACGCGGTACAATCAGGATGATTCCAGTGATGAAACTAGTTTCGCAAGCCTACTTACCTCTCAACTAAACGAAGCAGTTGATGACTAATGAAAGCCATACCAAACTTAGGTAGGTGTGCTCGCTCTCAGACGAAAATGAAAGCGGGATATAAGCGACACCCATCAAAATCCTTAGTACTATGCAAAACATTGCACAACACAGATTTTTTCTTACATACACTGAATAATATAAAAATAAGAATGTAGGTTCTCTACAAAAATATCGCGAAATTTTCAGCGATAAGCCCTCAGTACTTTGTAAGATGCCTCACCAGGCATCTCGCTTATATTCCGGTTTTACGTTCGTCTGAGAGGGGGTAACCTCTATGGACCTCGGCTTAGTCGTCGACTTTCAAGACTCGTATAAGTACGATGTAGAATAAGGCGTTCGGTGGCCGCCCATAATCTTTAGTGTTACGTACCCAGTCATCTCAGCTGTACGCATCGTTGCTGTGTTGATGCAGGACTGTTGCAAACTCGAAAATGCCTTGGCTTCACACTGAAACTTATCCATTACCAGAGGAGGATCTAATTTCTTTCACATTTGGCAATGATTCATATGACCAAGATAAACCAGTAAGTTACTTTGTCCGTGACGAGGCTGCTCCTAACACCTTTCTCATCAAAAAAGTAAATTTGACATGGTCAGATTTACCATGATGTCGACGATCCGAAGCGTACCATATCACGGCGTCAAGGCTTGTCTCTGGTTCGAAAACTTGTAGCAGGTTTTCGTGCAGCTGGACTCCAGAAAGGCGACTGTTTCAGCATCACTTCATTCAATGATATCATGTACTCCATGGTGTTCCTGGGCGGTGTTGGTGCAGGTGGCGTTTTTTCTGGGACAAATCCAGCATACCGCACTCTTGAGGTCCGACATCACATCCGGACTGCACACGTCAAGTTATTTATCGTAGAGCCTGAATTACTCGATGTTGTTGCTGCAGGTGCGACAGCAGAAGGTATACCAAAAGACAAGATCTTCATTTTTAATGTTAGGGGGCAGACCATCCCCGAAGGTTTCCGAAGTTGGGAATGGCTGCTTGAACAGGGCGAAGAAGATTGGAATCGTATCACAAATCTCGAGACATTGAAGACGACGGACGTTGCCAGACTCTCAACAAGCGGTACGACGGGTTTGCCCAAAACGGCGTGCCAATCACATTACAATGCAACTTCCTTCCATGCTATGAATATCGCCATCCAGGAAGACCGCATCCCTTGGGAGCCGCGTAATATATCTCCCCTACCAATGTTTCACGTTGCGACTGTGCCTTCTGTACACGCAAGCCCGTTCCGTTCCGGTAAACAAATATGGATTATGCGGCGCTTCGAATTGGAACAGTATCTCGCCTGTATTGAAAAACTGCAAATAACAAATCTAGGCATGGTACCGCCTCTTGTTATTGCAATAATCAACTCACCCTTGACGAAAAAGTACAGCCTAAAAAGCGTACGATCGGTAGCTGCTGGCGCAGCACCCTTAGATGCAATAAGTCAAAGAAGATTCCAAGCCTTATGTGCTGACGACGCGACCTTTACACAAGTCTATGGATGTACGGAAACTACGTCGGCGATATCATTGTTCTACTATCCAGAAAGCGACGAGACAGGGAGCGTTGGCTCGAGGTTCATACCCAATACGGATGTGAAGTAAGCGTTTCCTACGCTGAGCAGACTCGACCGTGAATTGACTTGTTTAGATTGGTTGACGAAAATGGAAATGATATAACCGACTTTGATGTCCGCGGAGAGGTTTGCGTTCGAGGACCCACGGTTGTGCGATGCTACTACAATAACCCGAAAGCAAGCAAAGAATCATGGGATGAAGATGGATACTATCACACTGGAGATATCTTATACTGCGATAAAAAGTCCAAACTTTGGTACATTGTGGATCGAAAGAAGGTATGAATGCTGGCTCTACCAATCACTAGTAAGACTGATACAATTAGGAACTTATCAAAGTTCGTGGCTTCCAGGTAGCTCCGCCAGAGCTTGAGGGCGTCCTACTCGAAGAGAAAGAAAAGATTATAGACTGCGCCATAATAGGCGTACAGCTTCACCCCAATTCCGACATCGAGTCACCGCGCGCATACGTGGTGCGCAAGCCTGGTAGTAGCGTCTCTAAGGAAGAAGTGAAGAAGATGATTAGCGATAAGCTCGCAGGTTATAAGCATCTAACTGGTGGCGTTGTGTTTGTAGATGCAATCCCGAAAAGTCCAAACGGGAAGATTTTGAAGCGCATTCTGAGAGAGGAGGCACAAAGTGAGATTGATGCTATGCGAGCAAAATCTAAACTATGATAGCATACGGAGACCTTAGCATAACAATAGACTGCACACAAAGCATTGTAGTGTGATAAGCGTCGCTTGACGGGCCTTAACATCTACTTTGCCTACCTTCGAAATGATCCACAGTCTCTGCTTACAATTCAGACTCATCAAATTGTTATCCAATAGATTAGAAGTTTTATCTCACTTGGAAAATATGAAAGCCGAAGGCACATGGAAGTTGATCGAAGTTTTCACTGAGCATAGCGAACAATGGGACTAAAGTCAACAGGAGAAGCTAATTCACTAGATTCTAAGGAACGAAAGTGTGCACAAACAATCAACTTCTCCGCCATCCTCGCCGCATAAAGTGCCATTGTCAAGGAACGAAAGAAGTTAACCAGTAACCAACCCCATCAATTACCCCCTTCTTATAGAATTGAGTTGCAGCTCAAGAGACTGATGTTGATCAATCCCTGCTCTCATTAGCACCGTTTTGAAAACTTTCGACATCAACTTTACCTCTTGGTTGGTGTTGCAGCAGTAGGCGTTTCCTCCATTGCAGTTGTTTCCCAGGACATTGCAAGCCAGGGGCAAAATACCAAGAACACCATTGCAGCAAACAGCTTTTTGATTACCATTGCAAGAGGGTGAAGATGGCCAGGCGTTGCGTGCCTCAATGGTCATCTCAACAGCAGGTACCGGAGCCGGCTCGGGAATCGCAACAGCTGAGGCGGTCGCAGCGATGGCAAGGGGAACAATGACCTTGGCGAAATGCATGGTGGCGGGAAACTGGTTTTAGTTGAGAGAAGTGTCGATGGTAGAGTCTGTAGTGTAACGAGTAGGTATATGATTGACTTTCTGATGAATTTCTTGATGAACTTGGGGGGTTTATATACCTTTTCTGAGCCCTATGTTCCCACGCCAAGGGAATGGTACATCATCTTCATGTGGGAAGACTATTGCAGCACTCCGAATAGTTGGGGCCTCTTGAATACCGAAACTGTAAAGATCGCCATTGCAGAATGCCGTACTCCCAATGCCATGCAGCGGTCATTCTCCCCAAGAGGTCCTAAGACTAAGCTCGCTTGTGCGCCCTGTACAATGACGAAAGAAAATCCCAGAGAAAGACTGGGACACTAACTATGAGTTCAAATGGGATAGATCACCGCTCAATGATTACATAGGCGGGGATACGAATTCTGTAATTGGCCTTAGAACACATAACACGACAAATCAATGCTCTGCACAAGCTCTCCTTCCGAGAAATTTTAGAATGGATCGTGACCCATGCACTCAGATCCCCACTTCGCATCTTCAGTAGTTAAGTAAGGATCTGCGAATCGTTACAGACTATCGTCTTGAGCAGCAGCTGGGCAAGGGAAATTGATTGAGATTCTTCTTTCATTGCGGTACCTTGACTCTTTGGTCTCTCCAAAGAAGCAAGATGGTATATTTGTCCTGGTCTGTCGCACGAAATTGCTGCTTTGTTCGAAAAGCTGTGGCTTATTGCCGGTTTTGGGCCGTCGGGCATTGAAGCAAAGCTCAGGCACAGCTTATCCGTATGGCACTAAAGGCATGATTGCTTCATTTTGCAGTGGCGGCTCCTAGGCAAACCAAGTTTCGAAACTTTGCTCTCTACTTTTTGGTATTTGAAATTCTAGCTCTCTTTGGAAGTTCAGAGGTTGAAATTGGGTTAGAGACTGGGGTTAATTGCATACATTTATGCGTGTACCGTCGAATTGCTGGACCTGTGTATCTACAGCAGCAGGATTGCGAATATGAATGACAACGCGCCCGTTCCCTGACGTGTAAAAAGTGATGGTCTCGTCCAACTGCCTCACATTTAGTTACGTTTACAGTTTCTAAACCAATAAACTATTTACTAGAAGTGGCTAGCCTTGTGGTGGCAAGATCAGCATGGTTACTTACTTCTCAGGAACCGTCTTTTGTGAGGGAAAATGTGATGGGCCATGGAGTTTAGATCTACATTCCAAGCATTTAGTCCATCTCACCCGCCGCTGGCCTCATTGACTGAGCTTTATCTAGCGAATATGACACATTTGCCGATCGTAGCTAAGGCCATACGTTGCTAGTATAACATGAAGGCATTAAAATCAGATAGTGGTCATCATGCCAGGCATATGTAAGCCACTCCGGCCTTATATACAATTGCATTCACGACAAAAGTAGCGTGTTGGTTTTGTGTCCAAAAAACACTCCCGGTTGGGGGGGTCAACGCCAGAAGTGAAGACCACTACTAAAATACGAACGAGCTAGCCCTCCCGCCACCCTGGCTCAGCCACCGAGGACTAGCGACGGAGTGGGAGTGATGCGGGGTACTGGAACACGACACTAACTCTCTAGTGGTAGCTATGAATAACGTCTCGGACCGAATGGTCATGCTTGGAGGATACTTTGGTTTCAGTGTTGCGGTTCTATTATTCTCCTAATTCAGATTTCAATACAGTAGGGAATGTGGGGACTGAGGGAATAGAAAACACGTAGTTATGAACAATAATGGGCGAAGCATTTGGAAAAGTTGAGATCGTCACCCAGGAAAAGCGGACATATAAATGCGGGGAAATCCAAGCCACACTCATATTGTACCACATATGTGGTTACCCTCCGACAGGCTAGATGATATTCGACGCGCTTGTGCCTAGTTGGATGACTACACAAAGTTTTAGTGTGAAGCGTCGGAACTCACCTGGCTGGTGGAAAGGTAATGAGGGCACATGCTAAAAAAACAGTGGCGCACAATTCGATGAAGCTTAACTAGTTGAGGCTTACTACCCCACATTAGGCTCGGGACCGAACTGAAACGGCGTGTTGCGTCCTTCAGAAGGTAGTTCGAGAATATGGAGAGAATTTCAGCGAAGTTTACCATGCCCAGGGTCTAGTAGAAGTCGTGGAATTAGCCGCTTGGTGTGCATATGCTGAATGCGCCCAATTTCAGCGAATGCCCGAGTCGTAGGCTGCTATGAGAGAAGCATAACCTGAGGACTTATGTAGGTCAATATTGTGTGTACAACTTCGATAAATAAAAAGTTGTCTTTTTCCAATTCATAAAGCCTGCTTGGTGTTGTTCGTTGGAAGCTTTCTTGACGAGTGAAATATCTAACCTGAAAGCTTTCGGGAGCTTTGAGCCTTCTAAGAAAACGTTCATTTCTAGTATTACTAATCAAAAAGATTTCTAACCAACTGTAACGGTCGCCGAAGCCAAGCAGTAGAGTGAAAAGCGATGTGACTCCGCTTGTCAGCGTTGTGTTTATCACAGAGCAATTTGCCCACGCGATGCGCCGTATTCAACGAAACAACTCTCTAAGCACATAAAATTTTCCCGTCTAACACTATTCCCGCATTGATTCCGCTGTTATTCGTCATTCTTCGTCATCATAACTTGATGTTGCAGGTCGATGACCTTTTGTGATGTCACTCTCAAATTGGACTAGCGTCTCCATAGTCATGATGTACTGTGAAAATCAGACACATAAACGTAGAGTGAATTAACTCTTCATTCTAGAAAGTAACTTATTTACAGAAATCAAAATGCTCCGTAATTTTATTCGCAATTCTGGCGCAAAAGCCACCAGGACTACTGCGTTTCGACCCAGTGCTCTTCAAATCCGGACGCTGGCAGACAAAGGCCCGATTGAAGAGGCCGCTCAAGCCGCTGGAGAAGCGAAGGATACAAACCCGAAGGTACTTCATCTTATGATTTTCCCGAAGTCTGGTCTCACTATGATCACTAACTCCTGCAATAGGATCCATCAGTTGTTTCTTCTGGTGGCAAAATTGGCAAGCAATTCAACCCAGATGGTAACGTGGGTCAAATTGGAGAAAAAATCGGTGGCCCATTTTCTAAGGTAAGTTTATCAATACTGAAGGAGTGGTTTTCCTAATGGAGCTAATTGATCATAAGGACGGAGCCATTGGAAGTCAATTTGATGCATCTAAGGACGGCGTGGCCGGGACCGTGGAGAAGTTAGTCGATGGTCCTTCGAGACCAGCGACAGAGAGGAAATGATTTTTTGTACGAAATAACAATGATTTGAGGGCCTTCGTGTCTACTTTCACCCTATTGCTAAGATTGAATTTCAACTATGTGTTGATTTTCTAAAAGAGGTTTACCATTTCAGTTACCTACTTCAGTAACGTAGCCTGCTTCTAGTTGTGGTTTTTTTTAGGTATTCATGAATAATAAATGTATATATATTTATTTATTATTCTTCCACTAGCATTATAGAAGAGCTTATGTTCACAGTTTTTTATGACACCAGTATTCTCAAATGGTGATGACGTTAAAGGAATGCTATGCTATACGTCTGGCAAAACAAGAGAAAGCCGAAGCCGGTTTATTATCCCTCTCACCATATGACCTCTACTGTTGTTCTTTTTTTGGTTGATATTTCAGTGTTGCGCACGACGGGTCAACAAAAATATACCAGAGGCGAGTTCGATCACTGAAAGTGCACTGTAGCAGCAGTTGAGAGCATCAATCCAGCCCCTCGCTTTCAGCCTCCACCCTTAGACTGCCCAACATGCCCCTTGAAACCTCGCACAATCCGTTTCTGAAGTCATTCAAACGATCTCTTCTCGAATCAGCCGTTTTTACCCAATCGCTAGCTTATAATCCAGCTATGATTTCATATCTTGATCTCATAATCAACAATAATCGTATTCGGCTCTGCAAAGCGCTGCTGCGTGAAGCTTGATTTGATGTCTGTGAGAAGAGAGGTATAGCCTCATCCTGAACGGAGCGCCAGGGGCGCAAACCATCCCAGAAACAAAGAGACGACGGCATAGAACTAGGGCGCTTAGCTTTAAGCCATGGAAGGAGACTAGCTTACGATGTCTAAAGGACGTGTTGGCTATTCGAGATGTCTGTGGTGGATTAGAAACGGATGTTTGTTCAGGACTCTTTCAGCCCTGTTCCTTGTACCACTCGTTTTAAAACATCTTCGATATGGCCACGCCCTAGGACCCTATCGTGAGTCTGTTCTTTCAGTTCCTCGCCCGGGACTCTGAGACCATCGTGCTCAAAGAACATGTTCTCTCCTTGACATGTGACCCTTTCAGTATCAAGCTACAGAATGGAATGCCTATTCTACAAGTGGAAGAGAAGTTGATGTCCATTTCTAGACGTAAGAAAGTCTCCGAAATAGGGTGTAACTACCTCGTCGGTATCGTCAAGGAGTATTTCTATGTTCATTTTATCTTTGTAATTGAGGATCCGAAGGGAAGGAAGCTCATGGAAGTGAAGAGAGGTTTCAAGAGTACGTAACTAGTCATCGAACAAAACTCTAGAGCTAATGAATCTACAGTACTCAGAAGCAGAGCCACAGTAACTTTTGAAGAGTAACTACCTCAAATCCAACACTCTTAAAGATATACGGAGACTTTTTTTAATACGAGCGCTGAGATTAAGGATGAATCGCAAGGTAATAAGTAATATAAGTTGAAATTCTGTAAGTCATAGGCCTTACTGCTTGTAGGAGCTGTGATTGCACGTATCGGCCACAAACTTTTGAGTGGAAAGGATATCTTCTTTGGCCAACAAACGTACGCAGTTCAGATTGCGCCACAAGTCGACCATGCATTAATAGCTGCGCTATGTATCTGTCTTGACGAAAAGAATAATGGGGGCAGCTTTTTGACAACACTGTGGAATGCCAGAGTATCGCGAAACAGCATCTCATTTTAGTCATATATAATCTTGAAATGTGATTATCAATGTTCTCCAAGGCGTTGCAAAAGAAAAAGGGCCTCAAACAAGCCAAAAGCATTTCCTTCTCGCCTGAGCAAGCTCCCAAAATTCATCAAGATGATCTTCAATGCCTAGCGCAAACACTCCGGCTCTTGAAGCAATATCGTTATGCCAATCCAGCAGCATTAATCTAAAATATATGTAAATCTTGTAAGCAAAAACATGCATGGTTTCTATCACAAGGAATTCCCGCTTTTCCAGTCCCTCGTTTGACACTGGAATGTTGCCAGGACCATGTGGCCAGATTTTAGACGACTCAGTGGGGGGCGTGAATCTAATAGCCTGAGTTGCAATGTCATATGCGCAACTGAGCGTAATAACTGGACCATCGATATACAATGCATTGCTAAGGCGCGGATAGGGAATGCTTTTTTGACTTGTCCCTTTTCTCATTTCGGTATCATGGTACTGGGACCAAAACTCTTGAAGTCGAAGCCCAAGGCCTGTGTACTCATGGGTTGTTATTGGGCTGTTATACAACTTTTCCTTATCAAGCCAAATCTCAAGAGGAAACCAGACTGGAACGCCATGGCTCATATCCTGAGGAAACGCTATGGTACCATCGAAGATCCAGGCTGCCCATGTCCAGCTTGGAAAGCCACCCTTAGTACGCTTGGTAATCGCTCCAATTGCTGTCCATTGCAGTACGTGTATGAATCCATCTCGGGGGATGCCCTGAACGAACCCCCCTGAAAAACTGTCCACTCTCAACCTGGATAGAAGGGCACCGAATGCGTTTATTGCGTCTTCATCAAAAGAAATTCGACGTCGTACATACTCTCGTAAATAGTCGATAAAATGGCGCATTCCA